>Ga0209430_1000489_pt1 | contig 40560 bp, 40 predicted proteins | sample BarGraIncub1133A_FD_184504 | JGI IMG/M metagenome (GOLD analysis project Ga0209430, IMG submission 184504) | Arctic peat soil microbial communities from Barrow, Alaska - Barrow Graham LP Incubations 11-33A (SPAdes) (version 2) | ecosystem: Environmental > Terrestrial > Soil > Wetlands > Peat... | reverse complement strand
GCAGAGGGAGCAAGACTGTCGGGTGAGCCAACTGTTTCATTAAGAGAAGCACGAAAACGCATTGAGGAGAAGTATAATGCCACAGTGTAAGATAGAAATACTTGCTCCTGCTTGGAAAGAGCTTGAAGAAATTACGGAGTATCATTTGTTAATGGTAGGACAAATTTCAGCAAAGAAAATAACCGACAGAATACTTAATGCATTAGAACGGCTTGAGGAATTTCCGTTATCCTGCCCTTATGTGCCAGATACAGAGCTTAAAAGCCAAGACTATCGAATGCTTGTTTGTGATAAATATGTATGCATTTATCGACTGCTTGGTGACACAGTTTATGTCTATCATATAGTTCATGGAGCGACAGAATACGGAAGACTTTTAAAGCAATAATTTACAACCTGAAAACAAAGCAACTGCCTTGATTTCGAAGTACGCTCATAACTAAACATAGAGGCGAGGCATATTCATTACAATTTAAATACACAGTTGGGTTATTTACATCATGCTTGAAAGTGAGTCATTTACTGGATAATTGTCAAAATAATTAACACCATACAATTCATCTACAATGGCTGGAATAGCTTCCACAAAAGAGGAAATTGCTACACAGTGATATACGGAATAGATTTTTATGAAAGCATCATTTGCTATTTTCCGACAAATTACAGCTGATTCCTGCCGACATTACATCCTAACTGCATTCAAATAATTCAAGTATCTGAAGCGGAAACATTCTCGGAAATATCAAATCTGCATCGAGTAAGTTTTCTGAAAGTCCAATTCCGACAGAATACATGCCCGCCCTTCGCGCTGCTTGAATTCCAGCAGCAGAATCTTCAAAGACAACACAATTTTCCGGTGCTACTCCAAGTTTTTTAGCAGCCAAGAGAAATACCTCGGGATTAGGCTTTGTATTTATGACATGCCGGCCATCAATAACCGCATCGAAAAAATCCTTTATTCCCAACCGTTCAATAATGAGTGGAGCATTTTTACTTGAAGACCCCAGTGCAATTTTTATGCCTTTTTGACGCAGTCTGCATAGTGTATCCATCGCTCCAGGCAGTAGATCCAGATTGCTGCAGGCCTGAATCATTTCGACATAAATTTTGTTTTTTCGATCAGATAGTTCCTCTTTCTCACGTTCATCAAATAAGCGGGCGCTGGGGGTATTGTTTTCCGCAAGCGACAATATTATGGACATGGATTCCATACGGCTTACGCCTTTTAGTCTTTCATTGTCCCGGAAATCGAACGGAATCTTCAAATCATCTGCAATCTTCCTCCATGCCATATAGTGAAAAATTGCCGTATCAACCAGAACCCCATCCAAATCAAAGATGGCACCTATATATTTGCTCATGTGTTTCTCCTAATAGCGCTGCTGATATTTCCAGTATCGAATGGACAGATTTTTGCAAAATTAACGGTAAATTATTTCAGACCCGGTATCGAAAATATTGAAATCCCAAAATTGTCCTGTATAACAGGCACAAGTTCACTTAGAGGCATGGATCTGCTTTTTAGGTTCTTGCCTGATCCTTCTTTTACCTGTACTGTAATTTGCCCTTCATCCCACAGGATATGAATCGTCCTGTCGAAATCAAGATACAGCATATCTTTCCCGGCAGTTCCTCCGAGAGCCATATATAAGGAATTTTCATTCGAAGGAACATCCGCACGGCCGTTCCTTTTCCAGATGCCGGGCGCACATGCTTCATCAAGGTCGATAAGGAGTGCTTTCCCGGATTTTATGAATACCGGTATTCTTTCCTGTCCGCAGGCAGATTTGACCACGGACGGCCCGGCTGCTGCCTCCCCCGTCCAGAGATTTATCCATGAGCCTTCAGGCAGATATACAGATCGTCCCGACATATTCGGCGAAAGAATCGGTGCAATCAGTAAATTACCAAAGATATACTCATCGTCGACTTCATATGTATATTTATCCCGGGGGTATTCAAGCATAAGAGGCCTCATCATCGGGAAACCTGTCCGGGCACTGTCAACAGCAAATGAATAGATGCTCGGCAGCAGGTTCATGCGAAGTGCAAAATGGAAACGAAGCTGGTCAACAAGTTCAGGTTTGTCATAAAAGGCAGCAATATTCCAGGGGCTTCTGTCATTGACTTTCTCAGAGGAGGCCATGAGTTCTGCGAACTGTCCGCCAATTGGTTCCGAGTGCCACTGCATGACCGGTGCAAACACCGCCCATTGGACAGAACGGCAGTACAGTTCCGGATCCGGCATAGGACCGGCAAATCCTGCTATATCAAAGCCCCAGTAAAGAATCCCAGAAAGCCCGGCAGAAAGACCGGCTGTCAGGACATGCCGCATTTCATCCCACGTCGAGATCTGATCCCCTGCCCAGTGAATCGGTGCACTGCGTGAACGGGTATAACCGGCACGGCTGAACAGTACCTGATCCGGATTATTGTTTTCATAATACGCGTCCGTATAAAGTCGGGGATAGTCATTGATCATCTCTTTGCCGGTCCGCCCGTCGGAGAAAACAACCGATTCATCATAAATGAATTCTCCTCCGTCTGTCTTGTATCCGTCGACGCCCATTTCACTCAGATATTTGCGTTTTGAAAACCACCATTCACTAGTTGCCCGTTTGGTGAAGTCCGGTACAAAAGAACCGGAGAACCAATGTCCCTCGGGAATGACATACGGAGTGCCATCGGCATTTCTGACGACAAACGCGTTTTTGACGGCAAAATCGATGTCCCGGTCATGCTGCAGGCATAACCACCCGGGTTCTAGCTTCTTAAGAACCGGAACCTGCCAGAGGAGCAGTCTGATTCCGTTTTCATGCAGCCGGGCAATCATTCCGGCGGGATCCGGCCATCTGCCATCTTCCGGAAAAACAAGATCTTTGCCCTGCAGCGGCTCTTCTCCTGGCGCAGCCTGATACTTTGCATCATTCCACAGGTAGAAGGTCGATTCATCGCTCCATGCTTCGATGACAAGTACTGATGCAGGAAATTGCTGTGCAAGCGTGATCTCCATCTGCGATTCTACAAGAGTCTGGCTGTTCCACCGATTTGCCGAGATCCACGGCCCGAATGCCCAGCGCGGAGGCAGAGGCGACACACCGAGAAGCGCTGACATACCCTGCAGTATTTCACCCGGTGTACCGGTAAAACAGTGCACATCGGGAATTTTTCCGTCTCTGTCATACGGCAGCTCAAACAAAATACTGCCTTCAAATGTGAATCGGGTTATCCTCTGCGTATCGGCAAATATTCCAAGTCCCGTATCCGTAAAGAAAAAGGGTACCGGCAAATATGTCTTTGCGCCTTGTTCCGTGAATTTTTCCTCAACATGAATCTCAATTTCGCGGCCGGTCTGATCAAGGACATCAAACCGTTCGCCGAGTCCGAAAATGTGACGGTATGCCCCGTTAATACGAATACGTACGGCTCCCGTTCCCTGCTCGGCAGTAAGTATAAAAGACTCTGTATCTGTATTGATGGTATAGGGTGCTGCGAGATTTGCGATATCGTTTAAATCCAATTTCATAGTATTCTCCCTACCCCTTTACTCCGCCAAGCTGTAATCCGGCCTTAAAGTATTTTTGTGCTGCTGCGTACAGTACCAGAATTGGAACCATGGAAACAAGTGCGCCTGCCATCATAAGATTGTACTGATTCTTGAACTGACCGCTCATTACATTCAGGAGTATCGGCATGGTAAATTTACTGTTCGACTGCAGCATAACCAGCGGCAGGAGATAGTCGTTCCACGATTCCATGAATAGAATAATTGCCAGTGTGGCAAGTGTTCCTTTACACATAGGAACAATGATCTGAAAAAATGTCCGTCCGAGTGAAGCACCGTCCATGGCAGCGGCATCCATATATTCATCCGGTATTGTTTTCATCTTCTGGCGGAGCATAAATACTGCAAACGCGCGGAATAGTCCCGGCAGAATCAATGATGTGAGTGTATCTGTCAGGTGCAGTTCGGACATAACCAGATAGAGCGGAATGAAAAGTACCTGTGTAGGTATCATCATAGATGCCAGATAAAGAAGAAAAAGAGCTTCCCTGCCTCGGAATTTGATTTTGGCAAAGGCAAAGGCAGCCAGCGATGAACTTGCCAATGTGAGTGCAACCGATGCAGCGGCTACCGTAAAACTGTTTCCGATTGATCCGGTAAACCCTTCCGTGGTAAATAGTCTCCTGAAGTTGTCAAATGTCGGCGCTTTGGGGATCCATTGTATCGGCAGCGCCATAAGCGCACCTTTGGTTTTCAGCGATGTGCTTATCATCCAGAAAAGCGGGACAAGCATAACCAGTGCAATAATTGTTGCCAGCAAATAGAACAGGAATATACGCAGTCGGTTCTTCTTATTCATAGTGTACCCACTTTCTCTGCGCAGAATTTTGTAATATCGTTATTGCAAAGATAATTGCAAATAGAATCCATGAATAAGCAGCAGCATATCCCATTTTGCCGAAGCTGAACGCAAATTTGTATATTCGTTCAACCATAACCTGTGTGGCTCCATTGGGACCTGCGTCCGTTGTCATTACCATTACCTGCGGGAATATCTGAAATGCATTGATAAAGGACAGCATTACAACATAGAATGTCGTCGGGGAAAGAAGCGGAACGGTTATCCTGCAAAATCTCTGCCAGCCGTTTGCACCGTCAATTTTAGCTGCTTCATAATACTCGGGGCTGATGTTCTGAAGGCCTCCCAGAAAAATCATTCCATAGAAGCCCATGTCTTTCCATACACTGGCCAAAACAATCGAAGGCATTGCCCACACTTCGCTCTGCAGCCATGCCGGACCCTTAATCCCGATAAACCCAAGCAAGTCGTTAATCGGCCCGTACTGCGAACTCAAGACCCATTTCCAGATCAGCGCGCCCGCCACCCAGGATGTCAGAACCGGTATGTAATAGATTATCCGGTATACGCCGACGGCTTTGTGATCCGAACCAACGATAATGGCGAGAATAAGAGACATGATAAGCATCAGGGGCATATAAAGGACAAGAAAATATGCATTATGCCCCAGCACGGTGAATATTTCTTTTTCTTTAAAAATATCAGCGAAATTCTGGAGTCCAATGAAGTTTTCTCTCACAAAAGTGAAAAATCCATGGAAAATACTCACGCGTGTCATTCCGTTCCAGCTTGTCATGCTGATGCACAGTGAAGCTACAATCGGCAGAATGCTGAATACTGCCATGCCCATAAGACTGGGCAGCAGGTAAGGAAAGGCAGCAATAATTCCTGTTTTCTGGTTTCGGAGTCTCATGAACATTCCCCTTCTTCTTTTTATCAAATCCGGCAGGCAGACCGCCTGCCGGATCCTGTCACCAAATTACCATATGTATCAGCCGAGTGTTATTTTTGTTTCACATTCTGCCTGGCACTGTTTAAGTGCATCTGCAGCTGAAAGGTCACCGGCAATTGCCTTATTGAGATAACTGTTTATAATTTCCTGCAGTTCGGCGTTCTGCTTTACGACCGGCGGTGTAATGAGATATGCAAGTGAATCAAATACAGCCTGTCTGTTTGCAGGGTCTTTCTGGCTCAGATATGCTGAGGTAACATCTTCATATGTTACAGGAGGAAGCTCCCAGCTTGCTCCTACACGAAGCGATGTTGCTTCCTTGCTGCCGGCAAGGAACTGTGCCAGGAGAAGGGCTTCTTCCGGATGTGTGCAGTTTGCACTTACGGCATATGCGTTTGAGAAGAAATGCGTAGCTTTCTGAGTATTGCCGGGCTCAACGGATATATCCCATTTAAAGTCACAGGCATCTTTAAATGTGCCGAAGCACCAGATACCGGTAGCGATCATTCCCAGACGTCCTGATTCAAAGAGATCCCAGTCGCCCATTCCGCCAAGCTGTTCCAGTGTTGGCTGTACATTGCTGCCATTAACCAGATCAAGCATTCCTGTCAGGGCTTTTATATTTTCCGGTGTATCAATTGTGAATTTCGTACCGTCTGCACTGATGAGGGATCCGCCGTTCTGTGCGGATGCCTTGAAAAACTCATTGAATGTTATCGGACGGTAGAACCCGTATGTATCATTCCCGAGGGCACGGATCGCCTTACCTGCTGTTGCAATATCGTCCCATGTCCAATCATTTGTCGGATATGCAATACCAGCCTGGTCGAACAAGTCCTTATTATAAACAAGTACAACGTTGGAAAAACTGTCCGGAATCGCATACTGGTCGCCTTTATACTGATAGGCATCAATAGCCGTTTTATAGAATCCGGAAAGGTCAACTCCTGTGGATGCTATTATGTCCTTTAGGTCATACAGCGCGCCGGAAGATGCATAAGCGACAAAATTCTCATAATTCAGTTCAAACAGATCAGCCGTATTTCCGCCTGATACTTTTGTCTGAAGCTGCGTAAAATAGTCATCATATCCAATTGTCTGAAGATCAACTTTAATATTAGGGTACTTTGTTTCAAATGCCGTAATCATCGCAGCGAGAGTTGCTTCGTTGCCGCCTGAGCTTGAGAATTCTTCCATTTTTAGGGTAACCTGCTCTTTAGCTGCGGTTGTTTCTGCCGTTGTAGCAGCAGTTGTTGCTTTTGTTGTGGCAGCAGCCGTTGTGTCGGCCGGTTTCGATGTCGTATCCTTGGTAACTGCTGAACTGCAGCCTGCAGTTAAAATAGACAAAGACATAGCGGCAGCAAGTAAACATGATAGAATTTTCCTGTTAAGTTTCATTTTTAGCCTCCTTGTTTTTCGAGTTATTTTTACTTCTTCTTGAATTCCCTCCCAGGTACGAGTAAACTCGAATCGGAAAAGGAATTGGCGTAACGGTTCTTTTCTTTTGACCTGGCTGCAGCTCTTATCTGTTGTCAGGTCTTTCCTATTTTCTTAAATTCCCCTTTTACCCTCCTTTTCATGCGTCTGCTTTTCAAGTAAATTTTTAACTGAATCTCTTCGGACAAGGCTTATCGGCAAAACCACTTCCTGCTTTCCCTGTGATTTGCCTTTTATATCGGAAAGCAGGATTTCCACTGCCTTGGCGCCTTTTTCCTGAATATCCTGATGAATCGTTGTCAGGCTGGGAATGCAAAGTCTTGACAGATCCAAATCATCGAAGCCCACGATCGACATATCATCAGGGACACGTACTCCCAGATTACTGAATTCCTTCATAAGACCGACAGCCATCAGGTCAGCGAAAGCAAAAACTGCGGTTATCGGATGCCTGGAGCTGACAATTCTTCTGGCCTGTTCTTTTGCCGATTCAAAATCAACATTTGCTTCGAATACATATTCTTTGCGGAAAGGAACGCCGTATTCTTCGAGGGCATCTTTGTATCCGTTAAACCGTGCATCGCTCACACCACCCGACCGAAGTGTGGATACGACCATCGCTATTTCACGATGACCGCATTCGAGAAGATGCTTTGTTGCCAGATATCCGCCGTACCTATCGTTGATCTGCACATTGTGAAAATAGAAATCCTGGCAGTAACTGTCAACCAGGACGATCGGAATCTGTGCTTTTTTGAGTTCCGTATAAAAAGCATCCGGGTAAATTCCAACAATGATAATTCCTTCGAGATTTCTCTGCTTTACGAGAGTTAAGTAATCCTCATCTGCATTCGCTCCCGTTATGAGGATGTGATACCCCTGATTGCGTGCGTGAAACTCAATGCTTCCAACCATTTCACTGTAGAAGGCGTTGTGAAAGAGAAGTCGTTGACCTGGCTCGGTCTGTGGAATTATTACTCCAATAAGCCGAGACTCATTAGTTGTCATACTTCTTGCTGAAAGGTTGGTCACATAGCCCAGTTTCTGAACCGCTTTGCGGACCCTCAGTTGTGTATCAGCACTTATGTTGTCTTTTCCGTTCAGAACATAGGACACTGTAGCGACCGATACATTCGCTTCTTTTGCTACATCTTTAATTGTCATCCGTCTGCCCATACTAAGATACCTCCTGTACAAGCGTTTTTGCTGTCGCATCTTCCCGATCAACTCTGCATAAGTATTTCTTGTTTTTGTAGAAAAATGGAAATGAAATTGATTTCCAAGAGTCAGGAAGATGCGGATTCAGTAAAATCTCGCCGCCTCGCAGTGAAAGTCCTGCAAATCCGAAAACAACCGTCATCCAGGTGCTTCCGAAGGCTGCCAGATGAAGCCCCTCTTCTGCTGTATTATTCATTATATTTCTCAAATCAATACCTGCACTCTTCTGGAAATAGTCAAATGCTTTTTCATCATATCCGAACATGGCGCCCACCCAACTGTGGGTCCCGAAACTCAGCGTTGAATCATGAAGTGTAATCGGTTCATAAAACTCCCATGCCGCTCTTTTTTGTGCATCCGTAAATTTCTCCGGAAGAAGTCCCATCAAAAGAAGAATATCCGCCTGTTTAAGAACGCGCATCCGCTGAAGCCGGTCAAAAGAAATCTTTTTATAAAGCGGCTGATTATCCGTTTTAAGGCAGGATATGTCGACCGGTTCCCCGAGCATAAAGAGATCATCCTCAAGCAGAAGATTCCTTGCGTTGTCATAGCTGATGTGGATATGTAATGCAATCTGATTCCACTTCAGGATTTCATCCTCTCTAAAGGATGTATTCTTACACGTTGCTTGATACAGTTCCGGATACTTCTCCTTCACCATCTGAAGCATTTTTTTGGCAGTCTCAAATCCATAGATAGCCAGGGATATCGTAAATGTGTTATTAACCGTTACACCACCGTATTCGTTGGGACCTTTTACCCATAGAAGATTGTACGTTTCTGTATTTGCATCGTAACTGAACCGGCTCACCCAATATCTGCAGATCTCAACCAGCATCTCAAGTCCATACTGTGCAACAAAATCATCATCGCCGGTTATGCGCCAATATTGATCTACTGCATATGCAATATCCGCTGTAATATGGATCTCACTCGATCCGGTGTCCCACGTCTCGCATTGTTCACTTCCATCCGATGTGCACATCCATGAATACCTTGCTCCACTGAGATTAAAATCTCTCGCAGAAGCACGAGCCATGTTAAGTGTGTTATGGCGATACTTCAAAAGATTTTTTGCGCTTTCCGGATTGGTCAGGAGATAAAATGGCAGCATATAGATTTCCGTATCCCAAAAGTAACAGCCTTTATAACGTCCATGCGTCAACCCCCTGGCACCGATGCTGCACTTAGGATCATTCACTGGATAATTTACAATCAAATTGTATATAGCAAACCGCACTTCAAGCTGTGACCTCTTATCGCCTACTATTTGAATGTCGCTGTCAGCCCAGCGTTGTGCCCATGCTGCTGAATGACTTGAAAAGAGAATGTTCCATGATAAAGATGCCGTCTGTAGTATCTTCTTGATGCACTCCTCTGCCGGGTCCACCCAGACTTCTGGATCACGCGATGTGCACACGCATACTTTTTTACAAAGCACTGCTTTCTGTCCCGGTGTTATATGAATTCGGATATGATAGGAGAGATTTCTGCTGTTTTCCAAAACGGATGAGGTTACCTGAAGCACCTGTGTGTCAGGGGATATTTCAATACACATAGCTTCTGCCAGAGTAATTTCTGAATAGGGTGTCTTCTCGACAAGAAGCAGATAATCATCATGTTTTTCATATCGTACTGGCGCAAGTAAAAACACCGGATTTTTTTCACTTTTTAGTTGTTCATCATGTATGGTATTATTTCGTACATTTCCGTCAATCGAAAATGTTACCTCAATATCTCCTTCAAAATCAATCGAAGTAAGTGAAAGCCGTTGAACGGCAAGATGCGTATCTGCCATTGACAGGAACCGGTCAATGCTGACATCAAGAGTCCCATCTTCCAATCGAGATTGAAATTTTTTTGAAAGAACTCCATCTTCAAGATTCAGCGAGCGTTTATATGATCCATCAACGCAATCAGCAGATGTTACTGTACTGAGTTTTTCAGATTTACCCATTGTACTGATCTCTATAGAGAAGAAATTTGGTGTATTCACCATATCTGATATATCTTTTTTGATATATTCATAAACGCCGTTTATGAAAGTTGTTCTATGATAATCTTCACAAGTGATGTACTCGTCCTGAAAGCCACGTACTCCAACATAGCCATTTCCCTGGAAAAATATGCTGTCGAAATAATCAGCTTTCGCAGCCTCTGACTTTGTCTGGAGGATAATCCAATCCTGCTGCTGATCCTGTCTCTCTTGTCCTATCATACATATACCTTCTTTCTGTATATGGAATTACCTACTTTTGACCGCACTTATATAAGGGTAGTGCAGCACCCCTTTCTGTTTTACTAAATGGGTTGTTCAGCTATTGTCCAAACGCATCATAAATGGCAAAGGCAACAAATCCTGCACACGTGGCAAATGCTTCACCCGTCGCACACTCGCCTGTAATCTCATCTATGCTTTCGCATACAATTCCATTATCCATGGAGGCATGAGTCAAAATGTGATATGCGTTGTCTCGCTCACCCTGAAGCATTGAATTTGCAACACTTAGCATCCAGGGATGCTGTGCATGGGCATTGCCGAGTTCGGAAAAAGGAAATCCTGCAAAAGAATATTCATATTCCGGGTTTCGGATCCTATTAAGGGTTGCAATATATACCGGATCTTCTCTCGTACAGAAGCCATAATGTGTCAAAAGGACAAGGCTTCCGGGAGCTTCATCATATATATTGAATTCTTCCGTACATCCATTCTCGCTGAGCTCTGCCGACCAGACAAAGACGTTTTCCCCGCCATCATTTTGCACCAGGTTTTTCCTGATATCGGTCTGAATCTGATCTGCCCATGATTTGAGTTTTACTGCTTCTTCCTTTTGTCCAAGTATGTCCCTTGCAAAACTCAAGTCATTTATCATCTTCCAGACAAGCATGTTGTCATATGTCAGATATGGGTGTTCCCTCATGTCATCTGTCGGTTGCAGGAAAGTCTCATATAATGCCAGGCGGTTATGCTTCTTTTTATTCAGAATACTGATTATTCGTGCGATACCGGATGCAAAAGGTTCTCTATTCAAAAGCGAATAATCTCCGGCAGCATGCATATAACGGCAAAGGGCCAGAACGGGCGCACATAGTTCATCCAGTTCAAATCCCGGTTCAAGGACAGTCCCGTCAATATACCGGCTGTGAATGCCGACGTTCCGAATCTGCCGTGTATACACATATTGCAAAGCCTCGAAAGCCAGATCCCTGTCCACCATGAGCATTGCCGGGAAGCTCCAAAGCAGGCTGTCCCTGTCCCAATAAGCAGAACTCACATAATAACGCGGGCTTCTTGATGTAACCAGGACAAGTTCTTCCGTGTCAAGCGTTCGTCCCGAAGAATAGAAAAGCGAAAATAGCAGATTCCGGTTCATTATTCCATCGAGTAGTTTGTCCCCTGTTGTCAGAACCCTTGCATCGATCCAGGCGACCATTGACCTTAAAAGATTCGTATACCCTTTCCGGATTAATTCCCGTGCTGCCGTGACTGCTCCTACTTCCTCATAAGCCGCTCCGAAGAAAAATGCAAATGATTCTGTCCTTCCTTCCTGAACGTCTTTGGTTTGGGAGACAAAATACTTCACAGCACCGGATTCACATGAGAACGAAGACTGTGTACCTTCGGTATAATCCGGTGCAAAACTCATAATTGTAAAAGCCTCACGGAGCTCAACACACCACATATTGCTCCATCCTGATGTAAATATATCGGTATTGGCATCAATCGGCTTGCTCTCATTGATTTCGTGAAGGGCTTTAGACATGGAACCGCAAAGGCCTATTTGAATGCTGCACGCCGTGCCATAATTGGTTGACGAAAAATGATATACAAATCCCTTTTCTCCGACAGGTGTCAAAATCGTGCCCTGAATCTCAAGATTTGCATTTCCTTCTACTTCAGCAGTAAATACCGGAATCCAGTTGTTAAGCAAAGACCATTTGATATTCGCAAATTTTGTACGGTTTCCATCGACTTCTATATATGGCATTAGAAATGGCAGGTCATCCGTTCCATAAAAGGAAACCAACCCTTTACGAAGCATATGAAGAGTATTCATGGAAAGAATGGCTCCATCCGCTTCACGAATCATCGGAAGAGATATAAATTCATTACCGGTGGGGATAACCTTTTCATGTCTGTTCACAAGTTTCTCTCCCCTCAAGTTGCTTAACCGTCTAAGCTGTATTGTCATCAGTATAAAAACAGGCATGTGCAAAGTCAACAACATCAGGCTACTTAACATTTAAATCTTTGTCATATTCCCATCTATTCGATAAAAGGAAGGCCGAATAATCCAAAAATCCAGCTGAATCGTTTCAATTTATATTGAAATTGGAAAACATAAAAATACAATTTCTTTATGTTCTTTACAATTCGGAATTTCGTTATAAGGCTAATAATATTGCAAGAAATCTGAAATTTGTGTATTCGTCTTAATAGAAATTTTCAAGGTATTGGATTTTTGAATCTTCATTAAAATTGAGACGATAACAAAATCAAAGTTGGTTTTTCGCCTCTACTCAAAACCTTTAACGTTAAGTGACATGCTACACATTGACGGCATTCTCTGTTCCGTCTAGCATGAGTGGAGTCTGGTTTGACTCTATTACATTGTGATGCCAGAGAAGATATTATTCAAAATTTGTATGAGAGGAAATATATATGAATTTTCCCAAACATTTCATGCGTTGGGATTCAGAATTTTATCACAAGCTCCTCAGGCAGGTCGTTCCAATGGCAATTCAGCAGCTTTTGATGTCATCCCTTTATATTATCGATACCATTATTGTAAGTAGTCTGGGGGATTCCTATATTGCCGCCGTTGGTCAGTCAACACAAGTCTCCCTTCTCATGTGGGGTTCGTTCTTTGCCATTTCAAGCGGAGGAACTATTTTTGCAGCACAGTATTGGGGGAAAAACGAAGATCTGCGAGGTGTTCGCCGGGCTTTTTTCGTATCAATGATTTTTGGCGGATTCATTGCCTTGCTTTTTTTTGTGATCGTTATTTTTTTCAACCGACAAGCCATGCATGTTTTATCCCGGGATCCAAAAGTTATTGCCATTGGGCGCAACTATATGCAAATCGTAGGATATGCCTATATTGCACAGGTTTTCTCTGCCATGCTCTCCTGTGTGCTGAAAGCCACAAACCGTACCCGTATTCCAATGATTGCATCTTTGACATCTGTTCTTACCAATATTATCCTGGATATTTTTCTTGTTTACGGTCTGTGGATTTTTCCGCGTATGGAGGAAAAGGGAGCCGCGTTTCGCACTCATTAGTTTATTAAATACATTCATTGTTATGCTTATAATAGGACCAGTAAATGCAATAGCAACTATTGTGCCAACTCCGATTATTCCTCCGAGAAGGAATCCAAGGACAGCCATAGTAAAATCAAATGCAATCTTCACTTTTTTAAACGGCTTTTTTGATTTTCCCGAAATAAAAAGAACCATAGCGTCAACAGGAGCTGCCCCCATACTCGCTGATAAATATAAACCCAAACCACAGCCAAGTAATATTACTGCAGGTATTAGCATTAAAAGCCTTATTAAATAATCCCCGTTAGGAGGTATAAAAACAAAGCCTTTAAAATCTAATAATTGAAGAGTAAATGTTCCTTCCGATAATACTAATTGACTAAATATTCCCGTAAATAGATTGATCAACGGTCCCATGGCTAAACCGGCAATTAAGGTTGCCAATCTAATTTGTTTTCTGTCGAAAATAAAAATAAATATAAAATAAATAATACTGTCAATCAGATTTATGGTACCATAGCTAATTCCAAATATATAGTGCTGACCATCTACAAACGCAGAAATTGGATCTGATCCTATATTCAAAGTATAAAAAATCGAAATTCCACATGCTGCTAATGTAACTCCTAAACAGATAAATGAGAAGTCAACGGTTTTTCGGACAATCTGCTAAGCAACACTTTGTAGATGCAGTTGTTGCCAGGCGTTAAGGAAATTGAGAGGGCTTTGGTAGCCCAGTCGTTTTTGTACCCGACGTCGGTTGTAGAAGACCTCAATATATTCGAAGATGGCTTGGCGGGCGGATTCGCGGGTCGGATAGAATCTCCAGTGTACGATTTCTTTCTTGAGGATGGAGAAGAAGCTTTCGCTCCACGCATTGTCTCCCGGTCTGCCGACGTAGGAGAAGCTCTGCTTCCAACCGTAATCCGATACTTGTGTCATCACGTCATCGGCAGTGTACTGGCTTCCGCGATCACTGTGAAAGATAACATCTGCCGGCAAGTGCCAGCGATCCTGCGCAGCCCTTAGTGTTTGCAAAACCAACTCCTTCTTCATGTTTTCAGCCTGACTTGAAGCCAGAACCGTATTGGTGAATACATCTCGAATCTGACAGAGATAATCGAATCCTTCGCCCGTTCGGATGTAACTGATATCGCTTGAAATGACCTGGAAGGGACTGTCGATCACGAGGTGTTTTGTAAGGTTCTTATACTCGTCTCCGCGCGCCTTCCGGCTAGCTGTCAGTGAACGTTGCCTGCGGATGCGATGGCAGGATTTCAGGCCTTTCTGATGCATAATACGCTGAATTACCTTGTACGAGGCCGGCTCTCCGTCGCGCCGGAGAATGCCGCATATCCGATTCACCCCGTATGTTCCTTCTCCTTCTTCAAAGAGGGCGATCACCCGGTCTTCAAGAGCTTCTTGTGCCTTTTGGCGCTGCTCACGTTCCTGCAGCCAGGTGTAGTATCCAGAGGCTGATACTCCTAATTTTTCGGCCCACTTCACCTTGGCGTAATGCGTTTCTTTTTCCATCAAAGAATAGCAGTCCGCTATGGTTACTTTTGATTTTTCGCGAAGAAGGCCGACGCTTTTTTTAGAATGTAGTTCTCCTCTTCAAGTTCTGCAATTCGACTTTGGAGCGCGCTCATGTCATCCTGTTGCTGCGCCATTTTCGTCTTGTCGCCTTCCGGCGTATATTTTTTTCGCCAGATATAAATCATATTGGAGGTGATTCCCAGACTCTTGGCAACTTCCGTCACCGGCCGTTCGCTGCTGTAACTCATGCGAACGGCACGTTTTTTGAATTCTTCATCATATTTTCTGCGATTTGTTGGCATTTTGATAAGCTCCTTTGTCTTTGCTTGTATCTTATCAAACTGTCCGAAATTTTAACACTGACCCGTGATGAAGAATTAGATGATATTGGCGGCGGTACCGGAGCAGGCGCTGATTGCGGTGTGCCTGAGGAGCAGTTTCCCAACCTGGGGAAATGCTACAGTAAGGGTAACTCTATATCGGGTACTGTATATAAAAAAGTATGCCCGTATTGCAGCATATGGTCATCCCTCCCTGAGGACACAAATCTTGCAGTAACGTATATAATTGAATGTACTTTGCTTGGATATGGTAAAAGGATAAAAGAGTAACATTTAAAAATTAAAATTAATAGAAGGAGGCAATTATTATGTCAAAAGAACAGATAAAAAATAAAATCAAGGAGGAAATTATTATGTCCAAGGAAAATGTAAAAAAGTTCTATGAGGTGCTGTCTACTGACAAGGTTTTGGGTGAGAAAGTCATCGCGATGAACAAAAAGCTCGAAGGTTTGCAACCAGGTAACGAAAAAATCAAGGAAATTTTTGAACAAGAGCTGACGCCTATGCTAAAAGAAGCAGGGTTTGAATTTTCTTATGAAGACCTTTTAGAATATACAAACCAGCAGACATCGGCTGTAAGCGGCAAACTGTTGGATGAAGAACTTGATAGTGTGACCGGCGGGGGATTGACTGTAACAGTAAGTTCTTATGGCTGTAATAAATGGTCAGAAAGTTCCACAATCTGGTGGGCTGTCAAAGGTCAATGTGGGTCGTGTAGACATTGGATGGGAGATGTCTTCTTGGGTACTTGTAACCGTATCTAATTACTAAGAGGCGGGTAGTATTAATTAAGTTTACCCCACCTGAAGTGGAGAACCGGGGGAACGCTCTACTTATCAAAGGAATGTCACTTAACGCATTAAATCCGACCGTTCTATGTTCGGTCGGATTTGAGCTTCGTTGTTTTATTAAATATTTTCGGTAAAAATTGTCATGTGATGATGGCTTATTTGTTCTGGCCTTTTATCTTTACGGTTGCAGCGGAATGCGCGCGCTCATGGGTGGGGTCATTGACCACCATGACTCGTGCAACCCACCCGCTACCATGTCTAGCTCCTCGTCTGTAAGCTCACCCTCCACTTGCCCGATTTCGTCCTTCGTAAAAGCGAACCCTTCGCCACACGCCAACGCCATGCGAGCCTCCTGATTTGTTTCTGCCATAATTTTTTTAGCAAATTCCTCGTCATTTTTCATTTTTTCAATAAATGCCTTTGCTGATTCAATACTCATATGTATACCTCCTATAATTTTGACTTAGGGATGCTCAATAATTAACTTCACATTTTACTGAAAGACTTTCAGGTATTACTTGCTCCCCAGTGAAAAAACATGTGAAGTTATATTTCTGTCATCCCTTAATATAAGTAATTATATCATACACCGTTTGAGGCTCGATCAACACGAATTAGGACATAGTGTTACAACAATGGTTGACCACAACATATTTCTGCTTGGTTATCTATTGGTGTCGTAACTTAACACATCTGACAGGTTGGCTGCTTTTGTTCTACAATAAACTGATTGGTTTTAGTATATATTTTTCATATATTTCAACAATTTTGAAACATGAAGAAAGTAGAGGACAAAGTATATGGCTGAATACCGTGATTTCTTATTTCGTTCCTATTTTAGAACATGTTGTGATTCTCTTCCTATGCTTTGTTGGATCCCGCACTTTGACATCTCACCATCTAATTATTAAATCATTTGATTCACTTGTGCTGTACTCTATAGCTTTAGCAATATTTTTGATAATCGTAATTGGCAAATCTTCACTATTCCCATCAAACGGATTATAACGCTCGCCGCCATATTTCACATGAACACTACAGCCATCATTATTCTCCGCAAAGCTAATATCCAAATCTATCCGGGCACCTAATGGCAACAGCAAATTCATTATAAGCTCCTCTGTTACAAGCTGGAGTTTATTTGCATTTGACTTTTGAATACCATGCTTAAAGCAAAAGTTAGCAAGACTATTCATCATATCAATAAAGTCGAAGTCTGCACTTTTTATTTCATATTGAAACGTCTTGATGCGATAAATAAAGGTACGGGTCTTATCCTTCTTAGGCGAACTAAAAATCTCCTCGGGCGTGCCCTCCTCATAGATAATGCCATCGCTCATAAAGAACACACGGCTTGATACATCACGTGCAAAATCCATCTCGTGGGTAACGATTATCATCGTCATACCATCAGCTGCAAGCCGCCGAATAACCGCCATAACTTCGCCAACCATGGTTGGGTCAAGGGCAGAGGTTGGCTCGTCAAAGAGCATTATATCAGGCTTCATTGAAAGGCAGCGAGCAATAGCCACCCTTTGCTTTTGTCCGCCTGACAATTGGTCGGGATAAGCGTTTGCCTTTTCAGATAGTCCAACCGTTTTTAGCAGCTCCATTGCTGTTTTTTCTGCCTGTGCCTTAGGGATTTTCAGCAGCTTCATTTGCCCAACGGTAAGGTTTTCCAGGATACTCATATTGCTGAATAGATGAAAGCCTTGGAAAACCATACCCATTTTCTTTCGTATTTCATTTATATTTGTTGTCTTGTCCGTAATACTTACGTTCTCAAAGCTGATTTCTCCGCTCGTTGGTGATTCTAATCGATTAATACAACGCAATAATGTACTCTTGCCACAACCGGACGGACCAATGATTGAGATAATCTCACCCTTTTCAATATAGGTGCTGACGCCTTTAAGTACACTCACATCACCATAATTTTTAATTAAATTTGTGACACGAATCATCCTTTTATCCTCCTTTGACGTTTGTCCGTTCGTTTATAAAGCATGTCAAACAGTTTGATGAACACACCAACTGTAATGAGATATACAACAGCCACAGCGATAAGCGGAAAGAATGCGTCGTAGGTTCTGCTTCTGATAATATCGCCCACCTTAGTCAAATCCACAATGGCGATATAGCCTACGATTGCCGTTTGCTTCATCATGCTGATAAACTCGGATTTATATACAGGCAAGGCAACTCTAATCGCTTGCGGCAGAGTTACAATAAAAAATGTACCTGTTGAGCTAAAACCCATACTTCTTGCTGCTTCAATTTGCCCCTTATCAACCGTCAGTAAAGCACTGCGGATAATTTCGCCGATAAATGCACCGCCATTTAACCCAAAGGCAATAATTGCAACGATTATCGGATTAATATCCACCTTAGCAAATACGATGTAAAAAATTATCATAAGCAAAACTACCATCGGTGTCCCACGTAAAATACCTACATAAATTTTTGAAATCCAATTAAGCAGTTTGTTTTTACTCATAGACAAAAAGCAGATCAAAAAACCTAAAACTGTTCCTAGAATTAGTGAAAAAACGGAGATGATAATCGTAACCCACAACCCTTGGAGCACCATTTGATAGCGGTTTTCAACAATCAGGTTTTGATAAAAAGAGTTTTTGACACCCTCAATAAATCCAATTTTTGCATCGGCTGTATCTCCAAGCACGATAATAGACGTTCCGCCTATGTAATATGGCTTGGTGAAATCTATGCTTTTTGCTCTCTCCTCTGTTATTGTAATGAGCGAGGAACCAAAATCTGTTTTCCCCGACTGGACTGACGAGATAATAGCGCCAAAGTCCATATCGATAACTTCAAACTCCATCCCCATAAACTGAGCAAACCGCCGTCCATATTCAATATCAAAGCCGACTATTTTGCCATCACTGCCATAAAAGGCAAATGGTTCTGTAATAGCAGAGGTTGCCATTTTAAGAGTTCCATTTTTTGCTGTCAGAGGAATGTCCGGCATATCGGCTGTATCCTTGTTATCAATCCATCTTGCAATCATCTCATCATACATTCCGTCTGATTTGATTGTATCGAAAAACTCGTTTAACTTTGCTGTTAGCTGTGGATTGTCTTTGCTGACAACTAATCCATATTCGTCTATCGTCAGCGAAGGTGTGATAATGGTTAGCTCTGGATTTTTAGCTACAGACTTGCGTAAAATCGGCTCATCGTTAATACTTGCATCGACCTTTTTATTTTTTACAGCCTCAATGGCATCCTGCATGGTATTGAAATATAGTAATTCGTTGTTTCCCAAATTATCATTTACGATTTTATCGAGCATCGTCCCTGTGATAACAGCAAATTTTTTACCAATAAAATCGCTGTTTTGGAGCGTTGAGCCGCTTGTTACCCCTGTTGGTACCGCTGTTTTTATGTCGGCTCCATCTAACTGTGACAGCCTGGAAATAAGCTCACTCGATAAGATTATATTTGTATCTTGCCGCTTTAGTAAAATTTGTCCAGTGCTATAATAGCCCTGTGTGAAATCAACTGCCTTTTCGCGCTCCGGCGTTGGTGTAATTAACGATATGATGGCATCAATCTTACCCGATTGCAAGGCGGCGACAAGTGCTGAAAAATTCATATCGATAAACTCTATCCTGCGCCCCAGCTTTTCACCGATACGCATAGCAAGCTCCGGTGCGTACCCTACGATTTTACCATTATCTATGTAATTAAACGGCTCATAGGTAGCTGCTACACCAACCTTTAATACCTCACCGGCAGCCTCTGGAATATCTGCTGGCTCGACAGGTGACATGTCAATTTTAATCCATCTCTTTTCCATATCAGCGATTGTACCGTCTGTTTTTAACTGCGTAATAATGTCATCAATCTCTGACAGAAGCTGCGGATTTTCCTTTGCAACGGCAATGCAGACAGGCGATGTTGTTAAACGATAGTCGGTCAAAGCCTGTAAATCAGGGTTTTCTTTTGCAATATTTACGGCAGTAATATCAACGGTTAAAATTGCATCCAACTTATTTGCTTTCAGGGCCGATACTGCTTCCATAACATTGGAAAAGCCTAGAACTGTTGATTCCGGCAGCTCCTTTCGCACATAATCTTCTCCGATTGTTCCTGTCACAATACCGATCTTTGCTGTTTCTAAGCTGATAACTGTATTACTATTCGTGCTGCTGCAGCCTGCTAAAACACTTGCAAATAGTAGTAAAACAAGTGTTAATCTTATTCGCTTTTTCATACCAACATCTTCCTTATTGTCAGGATGTTTTTGTTGTCCGTGTGATTATATTCAACGCTATCCATTATTTTTTTAACCATAAATATGCCAAGTCCCCCCACATCTCTTTCCTCGGCATTTTTCGTTATGTCGGGGTCAATTTTAAGGAGTGGATTATATGCCTTTCCTTTGTCCTCGAACTCAATCAGCACCTCATCCGATACTGTTATCCTAATCACAGCACCGCCGATTTCGGGATTGTATGCATAATGGGCAATGTTTACGAAGATTTCCTCCACTGCAATATTGATTTGGTTAATCACCTTCCTGTTACAATCACTCGCTTCAAGCACTTCGTTCACAAAATCCAACACGTCATCTAATTTATCGATGCTGGCATCAATTATCAGCTCCTTCATACTTACCTCCATTCCGCCGCCAATGGCGGCACACACATAATATGTGAATTATTTTTATAATTCACATTCACCTAATTTATCTTTAGTGCAAGCATTGTAATATCGTCAAACTGCGGGGCTTCTTTTACAAATAAATCAATTTCTTTTTTCACGCTGCTAAGTAGCTCTGCAAGATTATCAGCTTTATGATTATTTAGTACATCTAAAAGCCTTGGGTCAGTAAACAGCTCATTCTCAGCATTTGTTGCTTCTGTAACACCATCCGTGTACATATATAAAGTATCACCCTGCTCCAAAACGATCTCGTCCTGCCGATACCTCATACCCTCCATGCCAGCAAGTACAAAACCAGGCTTTGTAACCAGCCACTCATAATTGCCCTCAGACTTTTTAATCACAGGAGGATTATGCCCGGCGTTTACATAAGTGAACTTTCCTGTGCCAATTTCCAGTATACCCATAAAGGCTGTCACAAACATACCAGCCTCATTACCCTCGCAAAGCTGATTGTTCACGGTTTCAAAAATCTCCTTTGGTGCTTTGCCATACTGTGCATTGTTTTTGATGAGTGTTTTTGCAATCACCATAAATAACGCCGCCGGCACTCCCTTACCCGAAACATCTGCAATTACAACTGCTAAATGTGTCTCATCAATGAGGAAGAAGTCATAGAAATCACCGCCAACTTCCTTTGCCGGAAGCATGGAAGCGTAAATGTCAAATTCCACCCGGTCAGGGAAAGCCGGAAATATGCAGGGCAGCATGGAGGCTTGAATCTTTTTAGCAACATCAAGCTCGGCGCCGATACGCTCTTTTTCGGCGGTGACACTTTGGAGGTTTTTTATATATTCCTTGAGTTTTCTTGTCATTGCATTTGCAGAATTACCCAAATCTTCAATTTCATCCCCGCTGTCTATAGTGACTATCAGATCAAGATTTCCATCTGCAATTTCACCCATACTCTTGTTTAGTTTTAAGATAGGTTTTGTTAAATTATCAGAAAACTTAAAAGAGAGAAAAATAATGAGAATAGCGATCAGAATAATAAAAACAGCAAATATTACGATTAATACTATTATCTTAATATCAAAATCACTGATCGCTTGCTGTCTTATCTCATCTATGTTGGCCTTTAATGAATTAATTGGATCAACAATAACCTTGTCATTTATACCGATTACAGTTACCATAACCCAGCTTGTTTGAGTAAGCGGTTGATACGCAATAAATACTTGCTCGCCATCTAAAGTAATCTCATCAACATCAGATGCACCTGATGCTACTTTGTTTAAAACGGCAGAAAGTTCTTTATTGGGTATGTCCTGCAAATTATCTTCATAAAGCGCTATCTCACTGTTGGTGTTTTTATTGGCACTTGTTATTAAATTCATATGGGTATTGTCTTCCACATTTACTAAAAATGCGTAACCACTTTCCCCAATTGTTGTGCTTTGTACAAGTTCACGAATATTGTCAATCAGTCCTCCGCTTCCTGCAACACCTATGAATTTGTCACCAACATAAACGGGCATAGCACAAATTAGGGCTATGCCACGCCCTGAACCATCTTGCACAGGTTTCGTCCAGTATACCTCACCCTTTTTTAGCTTTTTCGCTTCTTGGTACCATGTTTTTTCGCGTGCATCATATTCAACCATTGAATTGGTAAGTGTGTCTGCAAGAACATCAATTCCGGAAGAATCAAAGCAAAAATAGGTAGCACCAATGCCTGAATAGGTACCATCACCATTATCAAAATTGCGAATCCCGCCGAGTGCACCTTCAAGATAGTGTGCTAGATAAAGCTCCGTAATTTGATCCTTTGTAAGTAGGCTTCTGTCAAGCCGTGCTTTTGTCACAACACCATCTTTCTCAACAATAGAATCAGGATTCATTACCGCCCTGGGTGTTCTCATGTGAATAGAGAAGTTATTTAACAATTCACTTGGATAGTTGCACGAATAATCAAACGCATCCAGCGTTAATGCAGTATAATCAATATCACTTGGCAGATATAGTGATTTATTCGAGAAAATATCCTCTGCGGCCATTGCTACAAGCCTTGTTTGATTTAATATGAGCTTTAGGCTGGCGTCGGCAATCGCTCCTTTATTTTCTGCCAAAGCAAACAGCTCGTTTTTCTTTTGCGTACGAAGTGCAGCAGTGCTGTCATTCGTCGCCTCATTGTATAAGGTTTCCAAACTATCAAAGGTATTTCCTTTTAAACCAAGAATAACAACACTTGATGCGACGCTTATGATAAGCGTCGCTGAAAGAGCCGTAGTCAAGATAATCCTTAAGACCCTGGTTTTAATTTTTCTCATATTGCGTCCCCCGTTTTTCTATGCTTTTGTATGTATTCCATCATATATTTACCGTTCTCGTGGATCTTAATTTCATCAGTATTAAGTATTTCTTCTGTCACTTTGGAGAGCATCATAAACTCTCCATTCGTATTTAGTGGCTTTATTCCACTGAAGAAAAAACCATATCCGAATAAAATGTTGTATGCATAGATACTGCCCTGAGTTTTCATATTCAAATAGCAGATATAAGTTTGTCCCTTTATATGGCTAAAGTGTAAGAGTTGCTCCTTAACGATTCGTTCAAAATCATTACCAACATCAAAAACTAAAAGCTGCAAATGGTTATGTACATCATCCGTATGCAGTGCTATATTACTGCGTTGGGTTGTTGTCGCCTGCAAAGCTGTCTTTATATCACAATTTACACCCAACTTTTTATAAATATCCTCCACAAACAGTCTATGTACTGTTGGACAATAAATCTCACCTACGTCATAATAAGACACACTTTTGCACATAACCACTTGGCTAAGCTTGAACTCGTGTGTAAATGGATATCGGGGAATCATTATTTTGTTATGATAAAGCATAAAGCGAATACCGGTGTAAACAAAGCTCTCACGCACAAGGCTGTTTTGACTCGTGGTGTTGTGTGACATAACATCGGCATAAATAGAACAAAGTCCTGTAAGCTTATCCATCTGCTCAAAAAGATAGTCCTGCTGTTTGTTTCCAATCCCCATATTTTGAAAGCTTTTCTTTACCACTCTAAGCATAAGTATGCCGGATTTTTTAAAATCAATGTCAAAATTTATTCCAGAAGTGCTAACAATTTCACCGTCAGACGTTACTCCGCAGATAACAAGCATTTTACCTTGCTTACACTGTTTGTCTAAAAATTCCCCATCCAAATATTTTTTATATGGGTACCCATCTCCATAAAAATCTGAAATACAACTGACTAACTGTTTTGTATCTTTAATATCAAAGCTACGAAAATGGATTTCGTAATTTTTTCTAGTTTTGCTGTTATAAAAATTCATAAGAAACCTCCTCCTCTTCTTATTAAAGCCCAATAATCAAATTATTAATACCAAAGGTTTCTCTATAATCCACTATTTTTGCAGTATTAATAATATATTTAATTCCAATGATATCTACACTTTTTTCCATATCATCAGAAATATTAGTCCGGTAATAATCAATAGGATTGAATTTTTCACCAATATATCTCATTCTCAGAATGATAGATCCCTCTACAATCAAAATACGTACAGCAATAGAATGATACAATTTATCGGTGGAATGTGTCATAATAAGTCCCAGGAGTTCTTCAATCGACATACTAATGAGCATTGTTTGCTTTCCTGACAGTTCATTCTCATCACAAAACTCTGTTACCCTGTCAGCACCTTTGGCTATTGCTTCCGTATTAGTATCCAGAGAAAAAGAGAGGTAATTTTTGCCCTCCCCGTACGCTTTATTCATAAGCAAGGGGAAGGACAACTTGCTATCCGCTTTACAGTAAAAGCGAACGCTGAGTAAGGAAAGTACAAGCGTACACACCTCTGCCAGTAAAAAGCTAAGCCAAACACCAATTGACCCACTAGTGAAGGAGAGCAGATAGGCAATTGGCAATATAAACAGAACACCTCTACTAACTGTAATAATATTCGCAATTACGATTTTTCCTGCTCCCGTAAAATAAAAGCTCAGGATTACATTGATAACCGCTACTATAAGGCTAAGTGCAAAAAAGAGCATAGCCAACTTACCATTTTGACCCAAACTGGTAAGTCCAAACAACGCAAAGGTTTGTTTCCAGAATAGTACAAGAAAAAGACAAAGAGACAAAAATATAGTAAACCCTGTCGTAAGCGCAAGTTTTATGACCTGCCGAATACTAGTATTGTCCTTCTCCTCATTAAAAACCCCGATGATCGGTACAATTGCTTGCCCGAGCCCTGATAATATAGCTACCGCGAAGGTATTCAATGTCCAGAGGACCGAGATAACCGCCAAGGAACTACTTGCATGTAAACGTATGACTAACCCATTGAGAACTAATATTTTAATAAGCGAAAATAAATTGTTCAAAGCCATTGGGCTGCCTGCAATCAAGATTGAGGGTAACTTATTCCTCATCCTTGCTATACTCGGCCAATGAAAACGTATATGACTGTTCTTTTTTCGTAAAAATATAAATCCAGTAACACACGCTCCCAATGCACCTGTCACAGTACCTAAAGCAATCGCTTCAATGCCTATTTTCAGGTAGTTAATCAGTACGTAATTGGCAATCATATTGGAGGCTGCCATTGCCAAAAACATATAAAACCCAACTTTAGGATTACCATCAATGCGCGTAAAGTTCATCGGAATATAAATCAGCATAGTGAGCAAGCCAAACGGGACATAATTTCTGTAATACTCTATTACCCCTTGCCCTGCATTGCCTCCGAGCATACTTACTATGTTTCGTTCAAACGCAATCCCTGCAATGGAAACAAAAGCTCCCGTTACAATTACCAAAAGTAAAGCCGTACTATAAAACCTGTTAACCTCAGCAAAATTATCGTCACCCATATACTTTGATGCAGCATTTGCAGATCCCGCTCCGATTAATGCCCCTAATGTTGCAAAGAGGAAAAATACGGGAGAGCATATCCCCAAAACTGTTAGTCCATTTTCTCCAAAATAAGCTCCTGCCATTATGCTGTTAATGAATGTGCTTATCGTTGACCCTAGCAGCGCCATAACAGTCGGGAAGGCATATTTGCGAAACAAGGTCTTTATGAAATAACCATTATCCTCCATAGCAAGCTCTACCCGCATGAACAGGTCCCCCTGGAACAGACAAAATTGTCGGGAGCGTAAACCGATAAATGGTTTTTCCAAGAAAAATGTCGTTTGCTTTTATTGGCACTTTGTCCTCCGCTCTTTGCATCAAATTACGTGCTTACATGTAATTTAGCAAAAGCTTCTTCAGCATAACGATCGCACGATGCTGAAGAAATTTGGCATTGCTGTAGCTTATTTTCATAATCTCTGCAGCCTCTGCCGGGGTATATCCATGATAATAACGCAAAATAATAATATCTCTTTCCCTCTCAGGCAGACGCTCAAGTGCCTTTGCCAGGGCTTCCAGCTCTTCTTCCTTCAGCAATATTTCTATGAAAGGTTCGGCACCATCGGAAAGTTCTGTTATATCCTCAATATCGACCACAAGTCTCTGTTTTGCCTTTGCACGAAAAAAGTTGCATACCTCATTGTGGGCTATCGTGTAAATCCAGGTCGAAAGACTTGCTTTGGTGCTGTCATAGCAATCCAGCTTTTGATAAATTTTTATAAAAACACAGGAAAGCAAATCCTCCGCATCGTGAGAATTTGCAACCTTAGCTATTATGTAACCATATACTCTGTCCTTATAATCAAGATATATCCTGTCCTTATAATCAAAATATACTTGCTCATTATGGATAACATCATTCATCTTTGTTATCCTCCGCAGAGCGAATATCTTGTAGATAAATATCGCCAGCCGCAAAAATCTCTAGCTCATCATCGGAAAGTGCGTATTCCTGTGGACCAATACGATACCTTGCCTCGGTATCTTTTATTATATTTTCGAGACTCTTATTTTTTGCGATACGTTGAAGATCAAATAACTGCTTTAATTTAGTTTCCGCTTCAGGCATATTGCAGCTCCTTCCTCTATTTCACAATATCATCAATACAGCGATAGCTTTCACCCGTAATTTTGCCTATTTCCTCGAAAAGTTCTATCGTTTTTTGCATATAACCCTTCTTAAAATAAAGGCATTTTGCCGGATCATATCCCATCAGGTTCTCGGTTAGTGCATAAGCACAAGCACGACAGCCACCCATGCACAGCTTCCAAGAATCGCAAGACTGGCAGCGCGGGTTATTCTCACGAATCCTGCCCACCGTATAGGTAACATTGTCCAAATATTCGCTGCACGTGAGCAGCTCCTGCAGTGGCGTAGCATGAATATTACCCATGCAGATACCGTTCTGTGCAAGCTTTCCACTCACTTGATTACAGGGTACAATATCACCGTTTGCAATAATAGAAACCATTCCACGCGTGCCGCCACATGCAGGTAAGGTGTCGCGATATCTATGCTCACCACCCTCCACAGGGCGTAAATGATACGTCTTTCTTCCAGGCCAAAACTGTAAAAACTGCCATATATCAACACTCATCTGTGGCTTCGTGGATAGATAATCCCGTGTTATACCAAGGGAAATGTTGTAATAATCCTCTAAGTCCAGGCACAAATCGCGGCCATTCTCTGCCCATCTCGGTGCCTCCGTTGTACGGATCAGCCTAAGCTCCTCTATTCCCATTTGATCAAACATTATGAGGGTCTGCAGTGCCGTATCCAAGTTACCCTTATGAATATTCATCTGAATGCGCACTCGAAAGCCTTTGTCGTGCAGAAGTTTTACAGCATCCAGGGTTATAGCCTCGATACCGCTTGCGCCCCGCATCCAGTCGTGGTGAGTCAGCCCGTCAAAGCTCACCTTAAAAAGCGGATAGCAGTTAAGCGAGATAAATTCATCCAGAATTTCGGCTGTGATAAAGCTGCCATTTGTAATGACCTCGTTGATTGTTATTTGGCGTTTACTACATTCACGCACGATATCCATAAAATTCGGATGAAGCATGGGCTCGCCACCGGTTAAGGATATCGTCTGAATACCGCACTTTTCGACCTCATCCAACAGATTTATGCACTGTTCCCATGTGAATTCTGTCATAAGCGGTGCATTATCCGCAGCCATAAAGCAATGGCGGCAATTATAATTACATCTACCTGTGATCGTCCAGTTCAGGGCAGCAAAGTAGCGGTTGCTGCAATCTCTCGCTTTTTGCCAGTCAGTAGGTCTGTCACCGCACTCGCAAGGGATACAAAGCCCCTTGCGCTGTAAAGCTTCCAAAAGAGGTGACGGCTCCATTTCGGTAATACCGTCACATCTGCATAAAAGCTCCCATTCTTCTTGTTTCAGCCCTATTGCGTTGCGGTTTCCGTAGATATAATACGCATAAGGCACTATCTTCCAGCTTCGCAGAGCGATGTTTTCGTTTATTTTATAGTACATTTTTATTTACCTAATAAATGACTTACTGTTTATTACTTGAGTGAGAACAGTAATATGTTAGACCAAGACTAGTGACATATACAATTTACGCAACCAGCACCTTCACCACAACCTTTGCAAGCATTATTAAGCCGCATCGGTCCATTACCACTTCTTGCGTAAAACGAAGCTACTTATAAAGTATAATCAAGTTTTCTTGGGATAGAGTTCTCCCTGTACTCGTACTTGAGCGCGCCACCGCCGCCTGCCACATTATCAAGCTCGTCATCAGCCAGCTCCCCTGACTTTAGGTTAAGCTGCGTATAATATTCCTGTGCCTGTTCCGCTGTCATTTCGACTCCACTTTCCTTTGCGAGAGTTAGTAGCTCCTCGACACTTTTTGCCTGTTTCGCTTTAGCAATGGCTTCTTCGTTAAAATGAGTCATACTGTTTCCTCCTATTTTTATTGGTTTTGTATTAGGATTAGAGCAAAGCAATGAATTTTTACAATGATCTTCTTTACTGTTTATTACTTGGGTGGGAACAGAGCAGCATCCCATTATAAAAGAGATAGTAACAATTAGCGCACTTATTAGGGCTGAGTTCGGTGCCCCCGCAGCCATTACACTCCCATAAATCACATGAATAGTCTAAAGTTACAACAAGTTGACCATTTCCGAGGTCATGGCACCCGCCGCCTGCCACATTATCAAGCTCGTCATCTGCCAGCTCCCCTGACTTTGGGTGGAGCTGCGTATAATATTCCTGTGCCTGTTCCGCTGTCATTTCGACTCCACTTTCCTTTGCGAGAGTTAGTAACTCCTCGACACTTTTTGCCTGTTTCGCTTTAGCAATGGCTTCTTCGTTAAAATGAGTCATAATGTTTTCTCCTATTTTTTGTTGGCTTTGTATTTGGAGTAGAGCAGAGCAATGAATTTTTACAAGCATCTTCTTTACTGGTTATTACTTGGGTTGGTACAGATTTCCGACGCACCTTTCCAAACGTGATAGCGACAATTAGCGCAATTATTAGAACTGCCACAATTTTTACAACCCGTACTGAATTGACCTGACAGTTCTAAAAACGGGCTGAGTTCGGTGCCCCCGCAGCCCTTACACACCCATAAATCACATGAATAGCCTAAAGTTACAACAAGTTGACCATTTGCGGAATAGCATCCGCCGCCTGCCACATTGTCAAGCTCGTCATCTGCCAGCTCCCCTGACTTTGGGTTGAGCTGCGTATAATATTCCTGTGCCTGTTCCGCTGTCATTTCGACTCCGCTTTCCTTTGCGAGAGTTAGTAGTTCCTCGACACTTTTTGCCTGTTTCGCTTTAGCAATGGATTCTTCGTTAAACTGACTCATACTGTTTCCTCCTGTTTTTTGTTGGATTGCATTCTATTTCATTTCTCAATTATCCTTACACTTATTTATACACCGCAGCTTGCCAGAAGTTAGATGGAGATTTTGCGTAGATTAGAAGTACTGATGGAGATACATATAGTGCGGGTAACAAAGTTATGTATCCTATCCCTTGAAGCCATTCAGGAACTGTGGTGGGAGCGAAGTAGTACCACTAGTCTTGGATCAATATATTACTGTACCCATCCAAGTAATAAACAGTAAAGAAAATAATTGCAAAAACTCATTGCTCTGATCCTAATACAAAACCAACAAATAATTGGGAGACTAACTATATGAAGTCAAGTGATAAAATCTAATGGTTTAAGGCTGTAGCTGATGACAGGGCCTCCCTGTAAGATTTTGACTGGTATGTCCGGGCACAATTTTTTAAGGTCAATGGGCACTTTCCCGCCCTGGCCGCCTGCCACATTATCAAGTTCGTCATCTGCCAGCGCCCCTGACTTTGGATTAAGCTGTGCATAAATATCCTGTGCTTGTTCCGCTGTCATTTCGACTCCGCTTTCCTTTGCAAGAGTTAGTAGATCCGCGACACTTTTTGCCTGTTTCGCTTTAGTAATGGATTCTTCGTTAAAATGAGTCATACTATTTCCTCCTGTTTTTTATTGGATTGCATTCTATTTCACTTCTCAATTATCCTTACACTTATTTATACACCGCAGCTTACCAGAAGTTAGATGGGTCCGTATTAAAATTAAAGATTTAACCTAAAGATTTTACTCTACCAAACCCTACTGTTTATTACCCGAGTAGGAGTCAAGTATACGTCCACCTTGTGAAAAGCAATAGCTATAACCTGCGCAGAACCGGAAATTTCTTTGTTACATTCAGGACAGTGAATTAGTGCCATACTTTTCCTCCAATCTACTATTAATCCACAAAATAATAACAGCCGGTTACACTATTAGCTCCTGTCTGATCAAAGTGTCCAAAGTAAGATCAGGCTTTATTATTTATACTGTCTACCACTAGGGGAACATATCACAATCAGCTTGAGATAGCTCGATGATATGGCCATCAAACTTGCTCGTCTGAATTTTGTCATAATCAGGAATGTAAGCATGCACCGGGTACACCGGGATGGGGTTCGCCACCTTAGAATAGATTATGCACGCACCTCCCGCCACTGCGTCCAACTCTTCATCTGACAACTTCCCCGACTGTGGCTGTTTCACATCTTGTTTATACTCCTTAAGTTCAGCAAGTGTAAACTCAAACCCTGCCCCCTTGGCTATCGGCATAATCTCTTTTTGATAGATTAAATCCATCTGTACCTCGTCGAATTTCTGCCCCTCGTACTTTTTGCCGATAACCTTGAATTTTTCATGCAAGGCTTCATTCTTGGCAAGTTCCTCATAAAATAATTTGGCGTTTTCCTTAGACATAACTTTTTCCCCTTTCATTTTTGCCCATATAGGGCTTTTGTTTTTTCTTCAAAGTTATTTTTGAAGAAATAGCACGTATAATCGTCGCAGGCTAAATACTCTCCATTACTAACCAATGCCCCTACACGGCACCCTCCTCCGCAGTAAAGCTTATGTTCACAGACATTGCACGTTCCATTCACACTTAGCAGATCGCAAAGCCGTGTATCAATCAGTTTGAGATAGCTTGAGTCAGACAAAGCCTGGCGCAGGGGTATTTCTGCTCCTCTTGGAGTTTATCGCCAAATTAAGCCACATCGGTCCATTACCACTTCTTGCGTAAAACGAAGCTACTTATGGACAAACATCAATTTTTCTTGGGATAGAGTTCTCCCTGTACTCGTACTTGAACGCGCCGCCTGCCACATTGTCAAGCTCGTCATCTGCCAGTTCACCTGACTTTGGGTTAAGCTGCGAAAAAATATCCTGTGCCTGTTCCGCTGTCATTTCGACTCCACTTTCCTTTGCGAGAGTTAGTAGCTCCTCGACACTTTTTGCCTGTTTCGCTTTAGCAATGGCTTCTTCGTTAAAATTACTCATACTGTTTCCTCCTATTTTTATTGGTTTTGTATTAGGATTAGAGCAAAGCAATGAATTTTTACAATGATCTTCTTTACTGTTTATTACTTGGGTGGGAACAGAGCAGCATCCCATTATAAAAGAGATAGTAACAATTAGCGCACTTATTAGGGCTGAGTTCGGTGCCCCCGCAGCCATTACACTCCCATAAATCACATGAATAGTCTAAAGTTACAACAAGTTGACCATTTCCGAGGTCATGGCACCCGCCGCCTGCCACATTATCAAGCTCGTCATCTGCCAGCTCCCCTGACTTTGGGTGGAGCTGCGTATAATATTCCTGTGCCTGTTCCGCTGTCATTTCGACTCCACTTTCCTTTGCGAGAGTTAGTAACTCCTCGACACTTTTTGCCTGTTTCGCTTTAGCAATGGCTTCTTCGTTAAAATGAGTCATAATGTTTTCTCCTATTTTTTGTTGGCTTTGTATTTGGAGTAGAGCAGAGCAATGAATTTTTACAAGCATCTTCTTTACTGGTTATTACTTGGGTTGGTACAGATTTCCGACGCACCTTTCCAAACGTGATAGCGACAATTAGCGCAATTATTAGAACTGCCACAATTTTTACAACCCGTACTGAATTGACCTGACAGTTCTAAAAACGGGCTGAGTTCGGTGCCCCCGCAGCCCTTACACACCCATAAATCACATGAATAGCCTAAAGTTACAACAAGTTGACCATTTGCGGAATAGCATCCGCCGCCTGCCACATTGTCAAGCTCGTCATCTGCCAGCTCCCCTGACTTTGGGTTGAGCTGCGTATAATATTCCTGTGCCTGTTCCGCTGTCATTTCGACTCCGCTTTCCTTTGCGAGAGTTAGTAGTTCCTCGACACTTTTTGCCTGTTTCGCTTTAGCAATGGCTTCTTCGTTAAAATTACTCATACTATTTCCTCCTGTTTTTTGTTGGTTTTGTATTAGGATTAGAGCAGAGCCGTGAATTTTTACTATTATCTTCTTTACCGTTTATTACTTGCGCGCGAGCAGTAATATGTCGGACAAAGACTAGTGATATATACACAATTTACGCAACCAGCACCTTCACCACAACCTTTGCAAGCATTATTAAGCCGCATCGGTCCATTACCACTTCTTGCGTAAAACGAAGCTACTTATAAATAAATTTTAAATATATTTTTGAGAGTTCTCCCTGTCCTCGTAAAAGGACGCGAATCCGCCGCCGCCTGCCACATTGTTAAGCTCGTCATCAGCCAGCTCCCCTGACTTTGGGTTAAGCTGCGTATAATATTCCTGTGCCTGTTCCGCTGTCATTTCGACTCCACTTTCCTTTGCGAGAGTTAGTAGCTCCTCGACACTTTTCGCCTGTTTCGCTTTAGCAATGGCTTCTTCGTCAAAATGAGTCATACTATTTCCTCCTGCTTTCTGTTGGTTCTGTATTAGGATTAGAGCAGAGCAATGAATTTTTACAATGATCTTCTTTACTGGTTATTACTTGGGTGGTGACAGATCATATTATAGCAATATAAACAATTTGAGCAAATTTTAGGGACATCTAACACTACAGTATTTAACTTCCAAAAATCACATGAATAGCATGGAGTTACAATAAGATTACCATTTCCGAGGTCATGGCACCCGCCGCCTGCCACATTGTCAAGCTCGTCATCTGCCAGCTCCCCTGACTTTGGGTGGAGCTGCGTATAATATTCCTGTGCCTGTTCCGCTGTCATTTCGACTCCACTTTCCTTTGCGAGAGTTAGCAGCTCCTCGACACTTTTTGCCTGTTTCGCTTTAGCAATGGCTTCTTCGTTAAAATGAGTCATACTATTTCCTCCATTTTTTGTTGGTTTTGTATATAGGATTAGAGCAGAGCCGTGAATTTTTACTATTATCTTCTTTACTGTTTATTACTAGGGTATGTGCTGTAATATGTCGGACCAAGACTAGTGATATATACACAATTTACGCAGCCAGTACCTTTACCACAACCTTTGCAAGCATTATTAGAACGCATCGGTCCATTACCACTCCCCGGTACTACTTCCCTCCCGCCGCAGTTCCTACATGTACAAAGGGTCACTGCTGGGTCTATCATCTTCAGGAGGATTAATTTTAAACCAGACGCCGCCTGCCACATTATCAAGCTCGTCATCTGCCAGCTCCCCTGACTTTGGGTTAAGCTTCGTATAATATTCCTGTGCTTGTTCCGCGGTCATTTCGAATCCACTATCCTTTGCGAGAATTAGTAGCTCCTCGACACTTTTTGCCTGTTTCGCTTTAGCAATAAATTCTTCGTTAAAATGTGTCATACTATCTCCTCCTGTTTTTTGATGGTTTTGTATATATCAACTCCGCTTACAAGATCCTCGGCCGCGCACCCGCTAATGATTAATTAATAGGGTTGAACACTGCGTGGTCCGAGCACGCACCGCCTGCCACATTGTCAAGCTCGTCATCTGCCAGTTCACCTGACTTTGGGTTAAGCTGTGCAAAAATATCCTGTGCCTGTTCCGTTGTCATTTCGAATCCACTTTCCTTTGAAAGAGTTAGTAACTCCTCGACACTTTTTGCCTGTTTCGCTTTAGCAATGGCTTCTTCGTTAAAATGAGTCATACTATTTTCCTCCCCATTATTTGCAGGATTGCATTCTGTTTCACTTCTCAATTATCCTTACACTTGTTTATACACCGCAGCTTGCCGGAAGTTAGATGCTATCAAATAAATATTTAGAAAAGTGCTGTCTTACTCACATACTGCGAATCATCTATGCGTTGCCGCTGTACCAGTTCTGCAAAATATCCGCCACCGACAATCAAGTCCTCATATTTGCCATCCTCGATTATTTTGCCTTTATCAAGCACGATAATTCGGTCACATTGCTTTATGGTTGAAAGTCTGTGTGCAATAACAATTCGTGTGCATTTTAGACCATCAAGTGACGCAGACACTTTTTTTTGCGTGATGTTATCAAGTGCACTGGTAGCTTCGTCAAACATTAAGATTTTCGGCTTTGGTGCGATTGCTCTGGCTATCATCAAGCGCTGTCTTTGTCCGCCCGAGACACCGCCGCTGCCTTCGGAAATAATTGTGTGCATACCCATGGGCATTGCCCGAATGTCGTCTGCAATCCCCGCCAGTTCTGCTGCCGCCCAAGCATCGTCCATCGTCAGCCAGGGTGCAGATATTGTAATATTTGAAAAAACATCCCCTGAAAACAGCTTGCCCGACTGCATAACGACACCGATGTTATGGCGCAGGGATTTTAAGTCAATCGTGGATAAATCCTTGCCGTCAAAATAAACAGCACCCTTTTGGGGCTCCTCAAAGCCGAGCATAAGCCGCATAAGCGTTGATTTCCCACAGCCTGTTGTTCCTACAATTGCAACATATTGACCTGAGCGGATTTTCAATGAAAGATTATCAAGCACGAGTGGCATATTATCGCTATAACGAAAGGAAACATTGCTCAGCTCAATTGAGCCTGAGATCTTTGTTACAACCTTTTTGCCTGTGGATATTTCGGGAACTGTTTTTATGATTGGCAGAGCCATTTCTAAAACCGGCTTTATGTTTGCGAGTGTGAGTGCAATCCCAGCCAGGGAGGAAAACGAACCGCTCACCATACCATAAGAAATATTAAATGCCATATAATCAGCAACACCGACCTTTGAAGTAATAGCAAAATAGTAAAGCACAATCATTCCCACCGAACTAATGACCATAGAAATTACATGGTTTAGCTTTATAAATATGGGTGGGTCATAGCTTAGCTTTGCCGATTTTGTATAAAGATTTGCCCAATTAGCAAAGGCACGTCGCTCGGCTCCGGAAAGCTTCAGCTTTTGCACGCCTGATATCAGTGAAAACACGAGTCCATTTTGCTTTGCACTAAGTGCCATCATTTGTTTTGAACGCTTCATTTGCACCACTGTGGAAAGAAAAGAAAAGCCTACCGTGGTTAACATAATGATTAGTGCCGGTACAACGAGTACTGGGGCAAAGGCAAAAATTTGCCCGATATAGATAAGAGAAAAGACAGAGGTTAGCCCTGTCGTCAGTATTGCATCTGCAAGCATACTGCATAGGCTTCCAATTGACTGTGCCCTGCTTGACAACTCGCCCGCACTATATTCCTTAAAAAATGCTGCAGGCAATGACAGCACACGCATCATTGTCGCCGCCTGTACCGCAATATTCATTTTGGTATTAATCCGTGTCATTACAAGCGTTTTAGTTATGTTAATCAGCGCAGAGGAAATGGATACACCGATCAAAAGCACGCTCGCCGGGATTAGCAATCCAAATTTACCGCTATTTATTACATTTCCGAAAATAATTTTATTTGTATATGGCGCCAAAAGCCCGATCAAGGTAACAGCAAGGGTTGCGAATGCCACCATACAGAAGTCACTTACCGACAAGGTTCCAATTATGTACAGGAGTAAATCCTTGATAGAGAGTTCTTTGAGTGGCAAGGGTTTATAAAAGCAAATTGCATCACTTGCAATATTTTTTGCTGCCTCGGCGGTTATTTTAATACGCTTTCCACTCTTACGGTCATAATAAGCATAACCTGAAAGGCCGCTTGGAATTATGGCGATAATCTTGCCCTCCGTGGTTTTCCCGAGCAGAGCACCAATCCCGTCTTTATACCAACTCCCCTCAAGCTGTACCGTACGACGCATAATACCAGACGGGCGTAAAAGGTATTCCAGCTGGTCGTTCATATCGGTCAGCCCGTGCGGCAATTCCTGTGATTTAACACGATAATACCTCAGTATTTCGTCTATGGCGTCTTTCGCTAATTCCCGAACATCAAAATCAAGGTCGGACAAAATACTGTTGCCCATAATAACGCTGGACATATTCGCAAAGCTATGTGCGAAATTGTCCTCATCGCTTTTGATACGCTGCTTTATTTGTTCATCATATAAGCCCATTTGAATACCTCTTATTCGTTACTGACAAGCTGCGTATACATACCATTTTTGGTATACAGCTCCTCATGTGTGCCACGCTCCACAACCTTGCCTTTGTCCATAACAATAATTTCGTCACAATCCCTTATGGTGGAGAGCCTGTGTGCCACAACGATACAGGTTATTCCTCTGGCCTTAATGGCATTAACAACTTCATATTCTGTTTTAGCATCAAGTGCACTGGTTGCTTCATCCATGATAATAATTGTGGGGTCGCCGGCGAGCACCCTTGCAATCTCCATTCTCTGGCGTTGTCCGCCTGAAAAATCCTTGCCGCCCTCCATAATTTTGTAGTGATAGCCACCGTCACGCTGCATAATATCCTCGTGCAGACGTGCATCTCTTGCCGCCATTATCATTTCAAAATCCTCTATGGAGCTATCCCACATTTTTATGTTGTTCGCAATAGTATCCTCAAATAAAATAATATCCTGGTCAACAACGGCTAAAGAGCCTGTGAAAATCTCGTGGTTTATTTCTTTTAAGGGCTTGCCGTCAAAGAGTATTTCACCGCTCCAGGGTGCGTACAGTCCTGAAATAAGCTTTGATAATGTAGATTTTCCGCAACCGCTTGAACCGACAAAGGCAACTCGGCTGCCTTGTTTTAAGGTCAAATTAAAATCCTCAATTAAGGGCTCGCCTAAACGGGCATAACCGAAGGTAACATTTTTCATTTCAACCTGACCACTTAGTTTGTCATAAGACTCCAGGACACTATTTTCTTTGTATTCCACATCGGGCGGATAATTCATAATATCCTCGATACGTTCCATACTCGTTCTCATTTCACTTATCGCTTGCCCTGTCGAAATAAGGGATTGTGCCGGTGAGCTAAACGATCCCATAAAGCCTTGAAAAGCCAAAATCATACCAATAGTAAATTCTCCGCGCATCGTAAGCGTTACACCAATCATTAGTATCGCAATGTTAATAATAGCGGAAGTAAGTGAGGGAACAGCCCCAAGATACTGGTTTAGCTTTGCGTATTTGACCGAAGAAGTATTAACTGCCGCTTGGTAACCCGACCACTTTTCAAAAAATCCATTTTCAGCACCAGATGCTTTAATGGTTTCAATCATTTCAATTCCTGCAATGGTAGCGCCGGCAAGCTTACCATTATCACGCATTTGCACTCTTGTTATATTCACTCTCTTTTTAGAGATAAACCCTGCAAGTGCTATGTTTATGACAACGGACAAAAGCCCAACAAGCGTGAGAAGCAGGCTATACCTGATCATAACAACAAGGTAAAATATGAGCATAACAAAGTTAAGGCATAGCGGTGCAAGCTGCTTTATAAGTGACGAAGCAACACCCTCATTAGAGCTTTGCCTTGATGTAATATCACCTGCCATTCGCTGAGAAAAAAACTCCATAGGCATACGCAGAACGTGCCACATAAAGGTCGAGTTTGCAACAATGGCAAGCTTACCTTCAATTTTTAACATATATTCCGCATCGATCCACCCTACAGCAATCTGAATTCCAGCCACTCCACTCATTGCAAAAATAAATGGATAGAGCCAGCTTTCATTTTGCCCTGTTAGCAATACATCCATAAATATCCGGGAAAACACAGGGTTGATGATGCCTATGAGTGACGTGATAATAGTAGTAAGCAGGATAAAAACAAAGGCTGAGCTCGTACCCGTCAAACGCTTTTTGGCAAAATCAATGACTGACCTCGGTTTACCTCCCGGCTCAAAACGCTCGGTCGGCGTAAACTGCAGGCATATCCCTGTAAATGATTTGTCAAACTGCTCCATAGATATTTGCATAACACCCTTTGCGGGGTCATTTATTACAGCTTTATTGCCCTTGAAGCCATTCAGGACAATAAAGTGGTTGAAATTCCAATGGATGATACAAGGAAAGCTACCGTTTTCTTTCAGCTCGTCCGGCTCAAAATGGTAGCCATTTGCCGTTAGCCCATAAAACCTTGCCGCTTTCAGTATATTTTTTGCACTTGAGCCATCTCGTGATACGCCACAATCAGAGCGCACCTGCTCAAGAGGAAGCCACTTGCTGTAAAAAGCAAGTACCATTGCAAGGGATGCTGCGCCACATTCAAGTGCTTCCATTTGCATTACCATAGGTACTTTGGCACAGCCCTTACGTACCGGTGATGGCACAGCCCGTTTATGAGGGCTTTTGTGTGAATCTATTTTATTGTTTTTGAAGAATATCTTAGCAATGATCAGTCACCTCAATTCAAAACAAAACTGATAGGGTGTATTTTTTCCGTTACCGCAGCCACCACGACATTTCCATTTGCATCAGTAGAGGTAACGTTCTTTTCCATTTCCAGTGTTCCAAAAATACTCCAAACAAGTATTGATCCAAGCAGTATAATAGCGGCAATAATTATAATCCACGCACTCGGATTCGATACCCTTATGTAGTCATTTAGCTGTTCCGGTGACTGCACTCTGTCAATACTTGATTTCCTAAATACGGAGTTATTCATAGCAATCCCCCGCCCTTACACAATTGTTAAGATTTCTGAAAAGCCTGTCATCTCAAAAACTTCCATAATTTCAGCTGAAACATTTGTTATTACAAGCTTAGCACCCTTTGCCCTTGCCGTTTTTTCACCCATAAGCAGTACGCGTAGTCCTGCCGAGGAAACATAGGCCAAGTCACAAAAGTTAAGTTCAATCTCTTTTGAGGTGTCAAATTCCGGAATCAAAGCCGATTGCAGCTGCGGAGCCGTTGTCGTATCAAGTCTGCCCTCCAAATCAATGATTGTTTTTTCTTCGGTGTTTGTTCTGTTAATATTCATACAGCATTATCCTTTCTTAATTATATTTTCTTAAAACTATCATTTTTGCAAGAGCACTTTTAACGCAAAAAATAATATTGTCAGCAAGATCGCTGATGATTGATTTAGAATTTATACTGCTGGCGACTTATGCAATTAATTCAATCTAATTATGTTTTATTCTATTGTATGGTTCGAGTGTCATAAGTAGTTTTTTAAAATCTTGTTAGTCAGAACGCACAAATCGGTAACGGGCAAAAGATAGAAAAAGAGGTATAGAAGACGAAAATTATACAAATGTTATACAAAAACCCATATTGCAAAAGAGTTTTTGGCATAACATTATTCAGTTATTTGTGCAACTTTTCCAATATGTGCTTATGACACAAAATCATTGTATTGTATTGTCCGTTTTTTATCAACTAAAATATCGACAAATGTGTCATGAATGTGAAATTCCTGAATTGCATTTTCATTTGACATAATAATTGCCTCGTATTTATTTTAATTTTTTATGCTACTCTTTTATCCTCTTGCAAGTGTCAGCCAAGTTATAGCTAATTAATAAGGTTTAATAAGTATACTTAAATTCAAATATGGCGCCTGATTTTCCGACGAAAACAACATAAGACCCCTGGCTTACGGATACCTCTTTTTCTCCCTCCCTTAAGGTGCCATATTGAGGTGGTTATCAAGTCGATCTCCACGGACCGGTAGAAAGTTACCTCCCGCTACTGCGTCCAACTCTTCATCTGACAACCTCCCCGACTGTGGCTGTGTCACAGCTTGTTTATACTCCTTAAGTTCAGCAAGTGTAAACTCAAAGCCTGACTCTTTCGCAATCGGCAAAATCTCGTTTTGATAGATTAAATCCATCTGTGTTTCGTCGGATGTCTGCCCCTCGTACTTTTTGCCGATAACCTCGAATTTTCCCTGCAAGGCTTCATTCTTGGCAAGTTCCTCATAAAATAATTTGGCGTTTTCCTTAGACATAACTTTTCCCCTTTCATTTTTGCCCGTATAGGGCTTTTATTTTTTCTTCAAAGTTATTTTTGAAGAAATAGGCAGTAAAGCTTATGTTCACAGACATTACACGTTTCATTCACACTTAGCAGATCGCAAAGCCGGGTATCAATCAGCTCGAGATAGCTTGAGTCAGACAAAGCCTGGCGCAGGGGTATTTCTGTTACAATCGGCATAGTCTCAGATAAAAGTGAGGTGGTTAGTAAGTCGATTTCCAGACAAAGGTTTAGGGGGGCATGTACCTCCCGCTACTATTAGAAGTTTAAATTATAGGACAACCTATAATTAATCGTGTTAAGCATACTACCTCCCGCTACTGCGTCCAACTCTTCATCTGACAACTTACCTGACTGTGGCTGTGTCACATCTTGTTTATACTCCTTAAGTTCAGCAAGTGTAAACTCAAAGCCTGACTCTTTCGCAATCGGCAAAATCTCGTTTTGATAGATTAAATCCATCT
>Ga0209430_1000486_pt1 | contig 40688 bp, 54 predicted proteins | sample BarGraIncub1133A_FD_184504 | JGI IMG/M metagenome (GOLD analysis project Ga0209430, IMG submission 184504) | Arctic peat soil microbial communities from Barrow, Alaska - Barrow Graham LP Incubations 11-33A (SPAdes) (version 2) | ecosystem: Environmental > Terrestrial > Soil > Wetlands > Peat... | reverse complement strand
CTGAAAATACAACTATATCTTTGTTATGACATATTTTATCAAAATGATCCATATACCATTCAAGTTCCCATGAATTAACTGTTGGGCCTGCTTCATTTAAATCTGAGGAGGTTGTATTAATCAAATCTATTATTTTTGTATTAGTTCTAGTAGCTCCACTTATGTGTATAAAATCAGCTTTTATATCCCTAGTTGCCAACTCTGATATAAAGGTATTTTCTCGTCTTCCACCTAAGAAACCTGTGCAAGTCGATTGAACTCCCATATTTTTAAGGGTTTTTGATACATTAATACCCTTACCACCAATATCATATCTTTCACTTCTGATCCTGTTAACTCTTCCTATATGGAAGTCATCAGTATAAACAGTCTTATCCATAGCCGGATTTAAAGTAACCGTAATAACCATAATACACCTCTTAAAATTAAAATCTTACATATTGCCTATTTGATAAAATCTGAATATTCCTTATTCCCACTAATCTTTTGAAAATCTATAGTATCTTCATTAACTGTCTTCTTTATAACATTATCCTTATCTAAAATCAGAGCTTTATTTAAATAATAGAGCGCATCAGTAGGCATCGCCTCTCTGGCATAAATTCTACCTATATTATAATAGCTCCAAATATATTCCTCATCAGTCAAGGATTTTTTATAATAAACTATAGCCTTAGCATAATCTCCATACTCATCAAAAGCCAGACCAAGCAAATATATTCCATACCCATAATCAGGTTTTATATCAAGGCCTTTGTTTAAGTTATCCATACCCTCTTGATATTTTTTATTATATATTAACCCAATACCTTTTATGCAATAAGCCTGATAATATCCTTGATCCTGTACTAGGACCTCATCTGAGAGTTTAATAGCATTATCGTAATTACCACCATAGAATTGTGCTTGAGCTTCATCCATCTTCTCTTTTAAATCCTGAGCTTTTTTTATATTATAGGTTGCCTCAGAATCACTATTTGTATTCTGTGGTTCCTCCTTAATACTTGTATTTTTAATAGTTTCAGGTGTTGTAGCTTTAAGTGTTGTGTTATCTCTATTATTTATTGCCTCTTTTGTCGCTATACAAATAACTATTATACATAAAAATATAGCTACTAAAATCTTTATTCTTAATGATATTTTATTTAACATAATTCTCTCCATAATCCTATTGATTTATGACATAACTACTTTTTATAAAGGTTTCATATTTAGATCTTATATACTGATTTATTTCAATTCTGCTATGTTTACCTGCTTCAAGGCAAGTATGTTCGTGACTAGCACAGATTAGGCAACCTCTTCTATCAATCCCAAAATCTGATCTTTTAAGTGCTTTTAGATAAACATCATATACTTCAATATCAATAAATTCACCTAGGAGATGCTTTCCCTCAATATCTATGCATATTTTCTTTATTACCTCAGGATCTTCTTCTAATAACATTATTAATATTGGACCATCTGACGTAAATTTAAGTAGTTTTAAATATATCTTATAATTAAAAACAGATAATAAAATTTTATTAATATTCATTATAATATTATCTGACATTGTATTATTGTTTTTAACTCCATAATCATTTACTTTAACTATAAGTCCAGGTAAATTATATCTTCTGATAAGAATACGTATGCAATTTAGTTTATCCTCTACTAATGTAACAGTTTTCTCTAATTCATACATCTATTTAATCTAAGAAGGTTTCCCTTCCTGCTCCCTTCACAAATTATTTAAAGCTATATATGCTATTTTACCACATTTTTCACCAATTCTCACTATATAGCCTTCATATCATTTAAAAATCTACTTTGTCCTATTTTATACAAATTATTACCATCCTTATCAATAACAACTATTGCAGGGAAATCTACAACTTTTAGCTTTCTTATAGCTTCAGAATCTAAATCCTCGTAAGCAATTATTTCAGAGCTTTCTACTGACTTGCTGATAAGTGCTCCAGCTCCTCCAATTGCGCCAAAATATACTGCTTTATATTCTTTCATAGCTTTTACTACTTCTTCCCCCCTATCCCCTTTACCTATCATGCCCTTGAGCCCTAGTCTTAGCAAATCTGGAGTATAAGAATCTACCCTGTAGCTTGTAGTAGGACCCGCAGAGCCTATAGGTCTTCCCTCTTTAGCAGGAGTTGGACCTACATAGTAAATAATTGAATTTACTATGTCAAAGGGTAACTTTTCGCCCTTATTTACTAATTCAATTAATCTTTTGTGGGCAGCATCTCTAGCAGTATAAATATAGCCAGTTATTAGAACTCTATCTCCTGCCTTCAAATTCATAACTTGTTCCATTATTAGAGGAGTAATTATTTTTATTTCCATATTTTTCTCCTTTCTAAAGATTTCTGGACATATGCCTAGTCACATGACAATTAATATTTACTGCAACTGGTAATCCGGCTATATGAGTCGGAAAAACCTCTATATTTACTGCAAGAGCTGTTGTTTTGCCTCCAAATCCCTGAGGCCCTATTCCTAGCTTATTTATTTCTTCCAGTAACTCTTTTTCAAATTTAGAATAAAAAGAATTTATATTCGGTTTATCGATGTCTCTAACTAATGCTAATTTAGCCAAATAAGCAGCTTTATCAAATGTACCGCCAATCCCCACTCCTACCACAATAGGAGGACAAGGATTAGGTCCTGCCTGCTTTATAGTCTCTAAAACAAAGCTTTTAACCCCTTCTATTCCATCTGAAGGCTTTAACATCTTTAGCGCGCTCATATTCTCTGAGCCAAAGCCCTTTGGAGCAACCGTTACTTTAAAGGCATCTCCTGGTAATATATCATAATATATTAAAGCTGGAGTATTATCTCCAGTATTTATTCTATTTAATGGATCTGCTACCACTGATTTCCGTAAATAGCCTTCCTGGTAACCCTCTCTAACCCCCTGATTAATTGCATCCTTGAGGCTTCCTCCTATTATGTGAACATCTTGTCCAATTTCTACGAATATACAAGCCATCCCTGTATCCTGACAGATAGGCATACTTTCATCTCTAGCAATTTGAACATTTTGAAGTATTTTTTGGAGAATATCCGCACCTAGCTCATAGGTTTCTTCACTAGAGGCTTTTTTTATAGCCTCCTCAATATCCTTTGGTAAAAAATAATTTGCTGATATACACAGATCCTTTACAGCATCAGTTATTATCTCCACTTTAATTTCTCGCATAACTTCACCCCATTCTTTGATTATATTTATTATAACTTAAATATATAAAATGTAAATAATATGGGGAGAATAAATAGAATAAGAAGCAATAATATTGCTTCTTATTCTATTTATTCTTTTCCAATTGTATTAAAAAAAATATTTACGTCATCTGCAATTAACTTAGCAAATGCCTGTTGATATTTACTATCCTTTAATTTAATTCTTTCCTCAGTATTTGTTAAAAATCCACCTTCAATTAATATTGATGGTATATCCTCACATCTTAAAACCTTGTAATCATCCTTAGCTGCTTTTGAAACTCTTCTATTTGTAGCATCAAGTTTCTCTTTAACTTCCCTTTGAATCATATTAGCCAATTCTTCACTCTTAATATTATCTGCATACCATATTTGAGTTCCTCTACAATACTCTTCTGGGTAGGTATTCTGGTGAATACTGATAAAAAGATCGCAATTACTAGTTTTTTTCAAATCACACCGATAGTTTAAATCACCTCTTTTAGTCCATTTTCCACTTATTGCTTTACCTAAGCCTTCATCTTTTTCCCTAGTCATCAATACAGTAAACCCAAGCTTTTTAAGTTCATCTCTAAGTTTTAAGCATATCTGTAAATTTATATCTTTTTCTATGGTGCCATCACTGATAACTGCTCCTCCATCTTTTCCACCATGGCCAGGATCAAGGAGTACTATTTTACTTTCCTTTGCGGATACACTTGTTACAAATAAAATAGTGAGCAACAAGGAACTTAAGAAAATTAACTTTTTATAATTTTTCATCTTCACATTAATCACCCATAATTATTATGTGCTAAAATAATAAGATTATTTTCGAAATAAAAATAAAAAAAATTATAAAAAAAGAAGTGGTAAAAAACCACTTCTTATGTATTCTAACAATATTATCTTTTTGAAAACTGTGATGCTTTTCTTGCTTTCTTAAGTCCTGGTTTCTTTCTTTCCTTCATTCTTGGATCTCTTGTTAAGAAACCTGCTTTTTTAATTTCTGGTCTAAGATTAGCATCAGCTTTAATTAATGCTCTTGAAATACCATGCCTTATAGCTCCTGCTTGACCAGTATAACCACCACCATGAACATTTACAAGTACATCAAATTTATCTTTGGTACCAGTTAATTCTAATGGTTGATTAACTATCAACATTAAAGTTGCAAGTCCAAAATAATTTTCTATTTCTCGTTTATTTATAAGAATTTTACCTTCTCCAGGTACAAGTCTTACTCTAGCGATAGAACTTTTTCTTCTTCCAGTTCCTAAATATTGTACTTTAGCCATTTTTATCTTTCCTCCTGCTATTAATATTTAAGCTCTAAAACTTCTGGTTTCTGAGCTTGATGTTGATGTTCAGTTCCTCTATAAACTTTGAGCTTTAGAAGCATATCTCTTCCTAAAGGACCAATTGGAAGCATTCTTCTTACAGCTTCATGGAAAGCAAATTCTGGCTTCTTAGCCATAACTTCTCTATATGGAGTTTCCTTTAATCCACCTGGATAAAAAGAATGATGTCTGAGCATCTTTTGATCTAATTTCTTACCTGTTAAAAGTATCTTTTCTGCATTAATAACAATAACGAAATCGCCTGTATCCACATGAGGCGTAAATATTGGCTTGTGCTTTCCTCTTAAAATTGAAGCAACTTGACTTGCAACTCTTCCTAAAGCTTTTCCTTCTGCATTAACAATAAACCATTTTCTCTCAATATCATTTGGTTTTGCAACATATGATTTCATAACTTTACCTCCCTAACTCATTTTCATTAGTCTAATCTATGCTAAGATCCGGGGCTAGGGGATCTTTTACACTATATAATTCAAACATTAATATTATATTACATACTGCCTGGTGTGTCAACACTTAAGAATCAGTAATATACTTTTTCTAAGCACAATCCTAGTGCTTGCGCAGTCATTCCTGCCTCATTTCTATCTCTTGATTCAATAATAGCCTGTGTTTTCTCTGGCGATATCTTACCATCACCAACGTCTATAAGGGTTCCCACAATTATTCTAACCATATTATATAAGAATCCACTTCCCGTAACATATATAATTATTTTGTCTTCGACTTTTTCTATATCCAGTTTATATATAGTCTTTAAGGGGTTCTTACGAGAACCTCCATTATTTTTGAAAGCAGAAAAATCATGAGTACCTAAAAAATATCTGGAAGCTTCCTTCATCAAATCTATATTTAAATTCTGTTTTATATGACAGTAATAATATCGACTCATGGCAGGAAATGTCTTTCTGTTAATTATACTATAGGAATATGTTTTACTTCTGCAATGAAATCTGGCATTAAAATCAATATCTACTTCCTCTGAGTCAATTATCGATATATCTTTAGGCAAAAAAGAATTGATGGCGTACATGAAACTACACCCAGGAATAGTAGCTTCTATTAAGAAATTCGCCACATACCCTTTTGCATGCACTCCTGCATCTGTTCGACTAGAACCAATCAATTTAACAGCTTTACCTGTGAGCTTTTTTATAGCTTTTTCAACCACTTGTTGAACACCAATGCCATTCTTTTGGATTTGCCAACCATTATAATTTGTCCCATCAAATTCGATTATTAATTTGATATTTTTCATATGCCACCTACAAACCAAAAATTAACTTACTAAAAATTGCTAAAATCATAATGACTATCATTATAATTATGGCATATACATCTTCTATTCTTATCTTGAGCTGCTTCATTCTAGTTCTGCCTTCTCCACCTTTATAACATCTTGATTCCATAGCTATTGCGAGTTCATCTGCTCTCCTAAAAGAGCTTACAAATAACGGTACTAGAAGTGGTATTAAATTCTTACCTCTATTAATTATGTTACCAGATTCGAAATCAGCTCCTCTTGCCATTTGAGCTTTCATAATTTTGTCAGTTTCATCAAGCAGTGTTGGGATGAATCTGAGGGCTATTGACATCATCATAGCTAATTCATGAGCTGGCAGCCCTATACGTTTAAATGGGCTGAGTAGCTTTTCAATTCCATCTGTAAGCTCTATAGGCGATGTTGTCAATGTAAGCAGTGAAGTGCTTATAATCACTAATATGAGCCTTAAAGCTATAAATACTGCCTGAATAAGGCCTTCTTCATAGATTCTTAAAAACCCAAAGCTAAATATTTGCTTACTTCCACCAGTCATGAACACATTTAATATCACAGTTAAGATAATAAGAAAAAATATTGGTTTTAAACCATTTAAAATGTTCCTAAATTTTATACCGGAAATAACTATAACAATAATTATAAATGTAGCTATTACTCCATATCCAATAAAAGATCCAATCAGAAAAATACCAATAACAAATAAAAAAGACATCAAAATCTTAATTCTGGGATCCAGCTTATGTACAAAGGATTCTCCTGGCAAGTACTGTCCTATAGTAATATCCTTTAACATTAAGTATCACCTCGTAAAACGCCTATAATCTGATTCTTAGCTTGTTTCACTGTAAATATATCTTCCTTAAAAATAAAGCCCTTATCCTTTAAGGCTTTAGCTAAGTATGTTATCTGAGGAACAGCTAGGCCAACACTTTCCAATGTATCTATCTCTCTAAATACTTCCTTTAAGCTACCATCCAATATGCACTTACTATGATCCATAACTATTACTCTTTCTGCTATTTTAGCAACTTCCTCCATACTATGAGAGACCATTATAATAGTCATATTATATTCTTCTTTAAATAACTTTATTTGTTTAAGTATTTCATCCCTACCCGCTGGGTCTAGACCGGCTGTGGGTTCATCTAAAATAAGTATTTTAGGTTCCATTGCTATTATACCTGCAATAGCTACTCTTCTTTTTTGACCTCCACTAATTTCAAAAGGAGACTTATCTTTATATTTTTCATAGTCTAGACCAACTAAATTCATTGCTTTAATAACTCTCTTATTAACTTCAGCTTGGTCTAATTTTAAATTTCTGGGACCATATCCAATATCCTTTTCTATTGTTTCTTCAAACAGTTGATACTCTGGATACTGAAAAACTAGACCTACCTTTTTTCTGATTCCTATTAACTTTACACTTTTAAGAGTAATGTCTATATCATCAATAAATATACTACCTGAATCTGGCTTAAGTAGTCCATTCATATGTTGAATCAGGGTCGATTTACCAGAGCCCGTATGCCCTATTATAGCAATAATTTCGCCATCTTTTATTTCTAAAGATACATCATCTAAAGCTTTTTTTTCAAAAGGTGTTCCAATCATATATGTATAAGTTATGTTATTTATCTTAATTGGCATAATGCATCCACCATCTCATTTATTGTTAATATATCAGGTCTAATATTGTACCCTTCTAAATTTAACTCATAGGCAAGCTCTGTTACCTGTGGCACATCAAGACCAATGCCTTTAAGAATTTTTACCTGACAAAAGATCTCCACTGGTTTACCAGACATGAGTAATTTTCCTTTATCCATTATAACAATTCTATCTGCTTCTATAGCTTCCTCCATATTATGAGTTATAAGTACAATTGTAATTCCTAAGTTCTTATTAATATCCCTTATTGTGCTCATAACCTCTTTTCTCCCTAAAGGATCAAGCATAGCAGTAGGTTCATCAAAAACAATGCAGCTTGGTTTCATAGCTAAAATACCAGCTATTGCAACCCTTTGCTTTTGTCCTCCAGAAAGAAGATGTGGAGCATGAAGTCGATATTTATACATCTTAACTTTTTTTAATGCCTCATCCACTCTTTTTCTAATTTCACTAGGTTCTATGCCTAAATTCTCTGGGCCAAAAGCTACATCTTCCTCCACTATTGTTGCGACCAATTGATTATCAGGATTCTGAAATACCATTCCCGTACTTTTTCTGATTTGCCATAGGTTATTTTCATTGCTAGAGTCTAGACCACCCACATATACCTTACCCCCAGATGGGAGTAGTATTGCATTCATTTGTTTAGCTAAAGTAGATTTCCCAGATCCATTTCTACCTAAGATCACTAAGAACTCTCCTTTTACAATTGAAAGATTTAACTTGTCAATAGCTAACTGGTCATTACCTTCTGCATTATTATATTTAAAATATAAATCATCGCATTCAATCATTTTTTCTATCATGAAGACACCTCAAATCACTTATATTATTATGAAAATGGGGATTAAGCAATAACTTAATCCCCTAATATTATAAGATTTATTAAACTAATTCAAGTATTACTACTTCAGCTGCATCTCCTCGACGAGGCCCAAGCTTTAATATTCTTGTGTAGCCGCCATTTCTGTCAGCATACTTTGGAGCTACTTTTTCAAATAAATCATTGACTACTTTTTCCTCATATACAAAAGAAAGTACTTGACGTCTTGCATGAAGATCGCCTCTTTTAGCAAGAGTAATCATTTTTTCTGCCATCTTACTAGTCTCTTTTGCTCTCGTTATAGTTGTCTCGATCTTTCCATACTTTAAAAAACTAGTAACAAGATTTCTTATCATAGCTAATCTTTGATCTGTTGGAAGACCTAATTTTCGCTGTAATGCCATATTTCTACCTCCTACTCATCGCCTAATCTTAAGCTCAATCCTAGAGCAGCTAATTTTTGTTCCACTTCCTCTAGAGATTTTCTACCTAGATTTCTAACCTTCATCATGTCATCCATGGATCTCTCTGTAAGCTCTTGAACAGTATTTATACCTGCTCTCTTTAAGCAATTATAACTTCTTACAGATAAGTCTAGTTCTTCAATTGTCATTTCTAAAACCTTTTCTTTTTTATCTTCTTCTTTTTCCACCATAATCTCAACATTATTTGCATGATCAGTTAAGGTCATAAATAGCTTAAAATGCTCGATTAATATTTTAGAAGAAAGACTCAGCGCTTCATCCGGTTTAATAGTACCATTAGTCCATATTTCAATAGTCAATTTATCATAATCTGTAAATTGACCAACTCTAGTACTTTCAGTGCTAAAATTAACTCTCTTAACAGGGGTGTATATAGAATCCACGGCTATTGTTGATATAGGTAAATCATCACTCTTATTCATTTTTTGTGACACATAACCTTTACCTCTCGCAACTGATATCTCCATATATAACTTACTTCCATCATCTAAAGTAGCAATATGTAATTCAGGATTGACTATCTCTACATCTCCATCAGTTTTTATATCTCCAGCACTAATTTCTCCTGGACCCTTAGCATCTATATATATTGTCTTTGGCCCTTCACCTAACATCTTAAGTGAAAGACCCTTAATGTTTAATATTAATTCAGTAACATCTTCCTTAACTCCGGGAACCGTTGAAAATTCATGAAGAACTCCATCAATTTTAACAGCATTAGCTGCCACACCTGGAAGTGAAGACAAAAGCACTCTTCTTAAAGCATTTCCTAAAGTAGTTCCATATCCTCTTTGCAGTGGCTCTACAATGAACTTACCATAAGAACCATCTTCATTTAAATCAATACATTCAATTTTTGGTTTTTCTATTTCTAACATAATGAGACCCTCCCTTTATAATAAATAACAACTTATATGAGGGCAACTGATTTTACTTAATTATTTGCTGTAAAGCTCAACTATTAATGTTTCATTAACTGGTACATCTATATCTGCTCTTGATGGTTCTGAAACTATTCTTCCTTCGAAATTTGCAGGATTAGTTTGTAACCAACCTGGTAAAGTCTTTGGATTTTCAGCAAACCCCTTAAATTTCTCATAGGTTCTGCTTTTTTCAGAAACAGTTATAACTTCATTAACTGACACTTTATAAGATGGAATATCAACTTTCTTACCATCTACTTTAAAGTGACCATGATTTACCAATTGTCTTGCTTCAACTCTTGAGTTGCCATATCCCAATCTGAAAACTACATTATCAAGTCTCATCTCTAAAAGCTTTAATAGGTTTTCGCCTGTGATTCCCTTAATTTTATCAGCCTTTTCATAATATGTTCTAAATTGACTTTCTAAAACTCCATAAACTCTTCTAGCTTTCTGCTTTTCTCTCAATTGAATACCATAGTTAGATACTTTTTTTCTTCCTTGACCATGTTGTCCTGGTGCATATCCTCTTCTTGAAAACGCGCACTTGTCTGTATAACATCTATCTCCCTTAAGAAATAGTTTTAATCCTTCTCTTCTACATAATCTACAGGTTGCTTCTGTATATCTTGCCATTTTAGTAACACCTCCTTATACTCTTCTTCTCTTTGGTGGTCTACAACCGTTATGTGGTATTGGAGTAACATCCTTTATTAATGTAACTTCTAACCCAGTGGCTTGTAATGATCTTATTGCGGCTTCTCTTCCTGCGCCAGGTCCCTTTACATATACTTCAACACTTTTTAAACCATGTTCCATTGCTGCCTTAGCTGCTGTTTCAGCGGCCAAAGTTGCTGCAAATGGTGTGCTTTTCCTTGAACCTTTAAAACCAAGCCCACCTGCGCTAGCCCATGCTAATGCATTTCCGACAGTATCAGTTAATGTGATTATGGAATTGTTGAAAGTGGACTTTATATGAGCAGCGCCATGCTCAACATTCTTTCTTTCTTTTTTTCTTCTAGTTTTTTTAACTTTTGATGCTTGAGCTACCATTCTCATACCTCCTTACTATTTTTTCTTCTTTGCTCCTATTGCTCTCTTTGGACCTTTTCTGGTCCTTGCATTAGTTTTAGTCTTTTGCCCTCTAACAGGAAGACCTTTTCTATGTCTGATTCCTCTATAACATCCTATTTCAACCAATCTCTTGATATTTAAGGAAGTTTCTCTTCTAAGATCTCCTTCAACTTTTTGATTCTTGTTAATATAATCTCTTAAAGTATTAACTTCTGTTTCGGTAAGATCTTTTACTCTTACATCTGGATTGATCCCAGTACTCTTAAGAATCTTTTGAGATGTTGGAAGTCCTATACCAAATATATAAGTTAGTCCAACTTCAACTCTTTTTTCCTTTGGTAAATCTACACCTGCGATTCTAGCCATTAAATTTTACACCTCCTGCTACAATTTTAAATCCACAACTTTACGCTGTTTAATCTCTAATATTTAGTATTATTGTATATAATAAAGCTTCAGGATAATAAAACAAATAATATTTTATTACAGCCGCCCTAAAACACTTTAACCCTGTTTCTGCTTGTGTTTAGGATTTTCACAGATAACCATTACTCTGCCTTTTCTTTTAATTATCTTACATTTTTCACATATTGGCTTTACAGATGATCTTACTTTCATGGTTAAACCTCCTTATTACTTAGCTCTCCAAGTTATCCTACCCCTGGTTAAATCATAAGGTGATAACTCTACAGTTACTTTATCTCCAGGTAATATTCTTATAAAATTCATTCTTAACTTACCTGAAATATGTGCTAGTATAACATGTTTGCTTTCTAATTCTACCTGAAACATTGCATTTGGTAAAGATTCTAAAACTACTCCCTGCATTTCAATTACATCATCTTTTGACATAAGGTAATCAAACCTCCTTAAATATACCTATGAACTTTTAAACTTTCTTTTAGTATAGAATTGCTTATTTTCTTATTTGATAGAAGTAAATTACTAATCTCTTCTTCAAAATATTCTGTGAAAATAAGATGTTTAATTTTTTTCTTCTTAGGTGTTTCAAAAGTCCTGAGTTTTCCATCACTAACTAAAACGTAATCAGAACTAATTATTTCTATAATAATGAAACTTTTGCCTTTATCTCTTCCAGCTTTAGAAATAACTATTCTCCCTAATATATTGTCCTCATTCAAATTTGCACCTCAGCAATAAGCATTTGTCTTAATCCTCATTATAATACTGTTAATATTTCAACTCCACCATTTAATAGGGCAACTGTATTTTCATGATGGGATGATAGACTACCATCCGCTGTAACTACTGTCCAGCCATTTCCTTGTACTTCTACATGATATTTACCTATGTTAACCATAGGTTCAATAGCTATCATCATACCATGAGCTAGTAGCGGTCCTCTTCCTGGCCTTCCAAAGTTTGGAACCTCTGGGTCTTCATGCATCTCTCTGCCTATTCCATGACCTACAAATTCTCTTACTACGGAGAATCCTCTTTGTTCTACATGCTTTTGAATAGCTGAAGATATATCCCCTAATCTATTACCAACAATAGCAAATTCCACACCTTTATAAAAACTTTCTTTAGTATTATTGATAAGATCTTGAGCTTCTTTCGTTATTACTCCAACTGGGAAAGTTCTAGCGGCATCACCTTGAAAATCATTTAAAACAGCACCACAGTCTATGCTCACAATATCTCCTTCTTCTAAAACTCGTTTACCTGGAATTCCATGTACAACTTCCTCATTAATTGATATACATAAAGAAGCTGGGAATCCTTGATATCCTTTAAAAGAAGGCTTTGCACCATAACTTAATATTATCTCTTCTGCAATTCTATCTATTTCTATAGTTTTTATTCCAGGTCTTATTACCTCTTCTAATCTAGCAAGGGTTTCAGCAACTACCTTACCCGCATGCCTCATATACTCGATTTCTTTTTCATTTTTTATAATTATCATTATATATCGCTCCCCAGGATACTACAAATGCTATTAAATACTTCATCTATCCCCTGGGTGCCATCAACCAAGGAAAGTTTTCCTTTGCTTTGATAATAATCAATAACTGGAGCAGTCTGACTAAAATATACCTCTAATCTCTTATTAACAGTATCTTGAGAATCATCACTTCTTTGTACAATCTTACTGCCGCAAAGATTACAAATATCCTTTACCTTAGGAGGATTAAACTTCAAATGATAACTCGCACCACATTTAGGGCATATTCTCCTGCCAGTCATCCTTTCTAGGATGAAATCTTTAGGAACATTAAGTATCAAAGCTGTTGTCAAGCTGATTTTATGTATACAAAGATAATTATCTAAGACTTCAGCTTGATTAACAGTACGTGGAAATCCATCTAATAAAAAACCATCACTACATTCTTCTGAATCTAGTTTCTCTTCTACTATACTAATGGTTAACGGATCAGGTACTAACTGACCTTTATCCATATATTTAGCAGCTTCAATTCCAAGTTCCGTGTTTTCTTCGATATCTTTTCTAAAGATATCGCCTGTAGAAATATGTGGTATCTTATATCGTTCACAGACATTTTTTGCTTGAGTACCTTTACCAGCTCCTGGAGGTCCTAACAAAATTAATCTCAATTCTATCATCTCCGATTAAATTATTTCAGGAATCCTTGATAATGCCTCATAACTAATTGGGACTCAATCTGTCTAACAGTATCTAATGATACACCTACCATAATAAGTAACATTGTACCACCAAAACTTATATCTTTAAAATTAGTATATCCTTGAATCAAAACTGGAAATATAGCGATAACAGAGGCAAATAAACCACCTAAAATTGCTATTCTAGTTAATACTCCACTTATATACTTTGCTGTAGCTTCACCTGGTCTAATGCCTGGTATAAAACCTGAAGATTTGTGAATATTTTCTGCCATTTCATCAGGTTTAAAAGTAACTTCTGAGTAAAACCAAGTAAAGAACACAATTAAAATGAAATATATTAAAGAATATTGCCATGTATAATCTTTGAATACACTACCATTACCCATAACCAATCTATAGAAAGCTGAATTAGTTCCTGTAAATTGTGCAATAGTAGCTGGGAATTGCATTACCGACATAGCAAAGATTATTGCAATAACCGCTGTTCCATTTATATTTATTGGTATATGTGTTGACTGACCCTTATAGGTTTTTCCTGCAACTGTTCTACCAGCATATTGTACTGGGATTCTTCTTTCTGCTAAGCTAGCTATTACAACTGCAACAAACATTGCTATAACAACCAATACAAACCCTACAACTTCAACTATATTTATACTTCCTGTTGTGGTATAACTTACAATTTTTACACCAATATCTGGCATCCTTGAAACTATATTAATAAAAATAAGTAAGGAAACACCGTTTCCAATACCTTTTACTGTTATTTGTTCGCCTAACCACATTAAGAAAGTTGAGCCAGTTATCAAAACTAGCATAATGATCATAATATTCCATATGGAGTTACTTGTAACTGCACCTAACTGAGTCATAATTGCATATTGTCCAAAAGCTTGAATCAACCCAAAGGCTACAGCACCATAACGTGTATAATTCTGTATTTTCTTTCTGCCATCTTCCCCTTCTTTAGATAACTGTTCCAAATAAGGAATAGCTATTGTAAGCAGTTGAATTATAATACTAGAGTTTATGTAAGGCACAACTCCCATGGCAAAAATACTACAACGAGCAAAAGCTCCACCGGATATTAAATTGTAAAAACCAAATAATGTACCCTGGTTACCTAAGGATGTTAACTTCGATGCGTCTACGAAAGGTACAGTTATAAAATTACCAAATCTGAAAATCACTAGCATTGCTAACGTAAAAAAAATTCTCTTTCTTAAATCAGCAACCTTCCAAGCATTTCGTAGGGTTGATAGCATTTATATCACCTCAACTTTTCCCCCAGCCGCTTCTATCTTTTCGATCGCTGCTTTAGAGAATTTTTTTGCTTTTACAGTCAGATTTTTCTCAAGATCACCATTGCCTAATATCTTTACTCCGTCTCTGATCTTTCCTATGATGCCATGTGCAGCTAATAATTCTGGTGTAACTTCAGTACCATCTTCAAATACATTTAATCTATCAACATTTATTGCAACGTATTCCTTAGCAAATATATTTGTAAAACCTCTTTTAGGAAGTCTTCTATATAATGGCATCTGTCCACCTTCAAAACCAGCCTTAACACCACCACCTGATCTAGAGTTTTGTCCTTTTTCACCCTTACCAGAATTTCTTCCAGTACCAGAACCAGTACCTCTGCCTATTCTCTTTGGTTTCTTTCTAGCTCCTTTTGCTGGACCTAATTCATGAAGTTTCATGTTTTCCACCTCCTGTATTACATATTAGTTTATGAATATAATCATTAGTAAGGTTTACATTCATTTTACCACAAATATTTTTAAATCTAAATATTATGCTTCTTCAACCTTTAATAAATAGCTAACTTTGTTTATCATTCCCATTATTTCTGGGCAATCCTCATGTTCAACAATTTTGCCTATTTTTCTAAGGCCAAGTGCATTTACTGTAGCTATATGATCTTTCTTTCTTCCAATTAAACTTTTTACTAATGTTATTTTAAGCTTAGCCAAGGTAATCCCTCCTAACCTAAAATTTCTTCAACAGTTTTTCCTCTAAGTTTAGCTATATCTTCAGCTGTTCTTAATCGGGATAAACCATTTATAGTTGCATTAACCATGTTTCTAGGATTGCTTGTTCCTAAAGATTTTGCTCTTACATCTTTAAGACCAGCCAATTCTAATACCGCTCTTGCAGGTCCACCAGCAAGTACTCCAGTACCTTCTGCTGCTTGCATTATTAAAACTCTACCAGTGCCGAAAACGCCTTCAATATTATGAGGTACTGTAGTTCCAACCATTGCAACAGCTACAATATTCTTCTTAGCATCTTCTACACCTTTTCTAATAGCTTCTGGAATCTCGATTGATTTTCCGAGTCCAACTCCTACATGACCGTTTTCGTCTCCAACGACCACTAAAGCACTAAATCTGAAGTTTCTACCACCCTTTACAACTTTAGCAACTCTATTTATAAAAACAACTTTTTCTTTTAGCTCAAGTGTACTAGGATCAATTCTCATTTCTTTCCCTCCTTAATTAGAACTCTAAGCCGCCTTCTCTTGCTCCTGCTGCAAGTTCTTGAATTCTTCCGTGATAAATATAGCCACCTCTATCAAAAACAACTTGTTTTATTCCTTTATCAATCGCTTTTTTAGCAATTATTTCACCAACTAATTTAGCTGCTATTTTATTACTACCAACTTCCATTGAAAAGTCTTTATCAATAGTGGAGGCAGCAACCAATGTTATGCTAGATACATCATCTATTAATTGTGCATATATATTCTTAGCACTTCTGAAAACTGCTAACCTTGGTCTCTCAGCTGTTCCAGCTACTTTTTTACGTGCTCTGAGATGACGTCTTAATCTATAAGCCTGTTTATCAGTCTTTTTAAACATAAGCTTCTCTCCTTTCCATTATTTTTTACCTGTCTTACCTTCTTTACGTCTAATTACTTCATTATCATACTTAATTCCCTTACCTTTATATGGTTCAGGTTTTCTCCAGGTTCTTATATCTGCTGCAACTGATCCTACTAGTTCTTTATCAATACCTTTTACTATTATTCTAGTTGGTATTGGTATCTCAAAAGCTACTCCTGGTTCAGGAACAACCTCTACTGGATGAGAAAATCCTAAACTCATAACAAGCTTAGTGCCTTGAAGTTGAGCTCTATAGCCTACTCCAACAAGATCTAAAGTTTTTTGGTATCCAGTTGTTACACCAATAACCATATTGTTTATCAATGCTCTAGTTAAACCATGTAAGGATTTGCTTTCTTTGCCATCATCATTTCTTGTTACAACTATATTATTATCTTCAATATTAATATTGATTTTCTTATGCATAGGTTTTACTAACTGACCTTTAACACCTTTGACAGTAACTACATTATCGCTACCAATATTAACTGTAACTCCACTAGGTATTTCTATTGGAAGTTTACCAATTCTTGACATATTTGCACCTCCTGTACTCCTAATTAGTTCGTAACACTTATTCATAATTAAGTTTTTAACCCTATACTGAATTATGAATAAATTACTCTACTTTATTTTAAAATAATTCAAAATAAATGTTCACTACCAAATGTAGCAAATCACTTCTCCACCTAGTCCCAATTTTCTAGCCTCTTTATCCGAAACTATCCCCTTAGAAGTAGATACAATAGCTATTCCAAGACCATTTAATACCTTAGGAACTTCTTCTTTCCTAGCATATACTCTTAAACCAGGCTTTGAAATTCTTTTAAGTCCTGTAATAATTCTTTCTTTCGTACCGCCATATTTCATTGCTAGTCGAAGCATAGGAACAACGCCATCAGCATATTCTTCTACGCCTTTCAAATAACCTTCTTGAACCATTATGTTAACCAATGCCTTCTTAACATTAGAAGAAGGAATTTCTACTATTGCATGTTTTACCATATTAGCATTTCTGATACGTGTTAATAGATCTGCTATAGGATCAGTCATAACCATTTAAAGTGCCTCCTTTCATATAATACGTATTACCAACTTGCTTTCTTACACCCAGGAATTTGTCCCTTATAGGCTAGTTCTCTGAAGCAAATACGGCATACCCCAAATTTACTCAAAACAGAATGGGGTCTTCCACAAATCCTACACCTAGTATAAGCTCTTGTTGGATACTTTGGTGTTTTGTTCCATTTTTCAATTAAAGCTTTTCTTGCCACAATTTCCCCTCCTTATACTGATGCAAATGGCATGCCGAGGAATCTCAATAATTCTCTTGCTTCCTCGTCTGTCTTAGCTGATGTAACAAATATTATATCCATACCTCTTACTTTATCAATTTTATCATATTCAACTTCTGGAAAGATTAATTGTTCTTTAATACCTAAAGAATAATTTCCTCTACCATCAAAGGATTTATCAGAAACTCCTCTGAAATCTCTAACCCTAGGAAGCGCAACATTCATAAACTTATCAACAAATTCATACATAAATTGTTTTCGGAGTGTTACTTTACAACCAATTGGCATATTCTCTCTTAGTTTAAAATTTGCAATTGACTTCTTTGCCTTTGTTGCTATAGGCTTCTGTCCACAGATAAGCTGCATATCAGCCATAGCTGATTCAAGAACCTTTGCATTTTCTTTTGCTTCTCCAACACCCATGTTGATAACAACCTTTTCAAGTCTTGGAACTTCCATTATGTTTTTATATCCAAATTTTTCCATCATGAATGGAATAACCTGATTATCATATATTTCCTTTAACCTTGGAACCATTAGTCAAACCTCCTTCCTAATCTAAAATGTTTCTCCACATTTCTTGCATACTCTAACCTTTGATCCATCATCTAAAATAGTACTTTTAATTCTGGTTACAGATTTGCATTTAGTACAGTAAAGCATCACTTTAGAACTAAATATAGTAGCTTCTTGTTTAACTCTTCCACCCTGCATATTTTTTCTACTTGGTTTCTGATGTTTAGTTACAATATTCACACCTTTTACTAATACCTTACTAGCTGTAGGTGAAACTTGAATTACTTCACCAATTTTACCTTTATCTTTACCAGATATAACCATTACATTATCCTTTTTTCTAACGTGTACTCTATTTAAACTCATCCTAACCACCTCCTATCTATAGAACTTCAGGTGCTAATGAAAGAATTTTTATAAAATCCTTATCTCTTAGCTCCCTAGCTACTGGTCCGAAGATACGAGTTCCTCTTGGCTGTTTATCATCTTTGATTATAACTGCTGCGTTCTCATCAAATCTGATATAAGAACCATCTTTTCTTCTAAGACCTTTAACAGTTCTTACTATTACAGCCTTCACAACTTCGCCCTTTTTAACAACACCGCCTGGTGTTGCGCTCTTAACGCTAGCTACTATTATATCTCCAACATTACCATATTTCCTTAGTGAACCACCTAAAACTCTAATGCACATAATTTCCTTAGCTCCGGAATTATCTGCTACTCTAAGTACGGTCTGCTGCATTATCATATAAGACCCTCCTTTCAGCTGATATTACTTTGCTTTTTCTAATACTTCGACTAATCTCCATCTTTTATCTTTAGATAAAGGTCTAGTTTCCATAATTAATACCCTATCATTAATTTTTGCATCATTATTTTCATCATGAGCCTTAAACTTTGTTGTTCTATTAATTATCTTTCCATATAATGGATGTTTAACTTTAGTTTCAACAGCTACTACAATTGTCTTTTCCATTTTATCAGAAACGACCTTACCCATTCTTGTCTTTCTATTTCCTCGCTCCACTTAAAATTTCCTCCTTTCGATTTTACTGCTCGTAAGCTCTTAATTCTTCTTGTCTGAGGATGGTTTTAACTTGGGCTATAGATTTCTTAACCTCTTTAATCTTCATTGGATTCTCAAGTTGTCCTGTAGCTAACTGAAATCTTAAGTTAAACAATTCAGCTTTGAGCCCATTAAGTTTTTCTACTAATTCTGTAGGAGCATTATCTCTTAAATCTTCTAACTCTCTAGCCTTCATTTGCTTCACCACCCACTTCTTCAAAATCAGACTTTAAAACGAATTTAGTTGAAATTGGAAGTTTATGAGACGCAAGTCTCATAGCTTCTCTAGCAACTTCCTCGGTAACTCCTGATAATTCAAATAAAACTCTACCTGGCTTAATTACAGCTACCCAATACTCTGGAGATCCTTTACCAGAACCCATACGAGTTTCAGCAGGTTTTTCAGTTATAGGTTTATCAGGAAATATTTTTATCCAAAGCTTTCCGCCTCTTTTTATATATCTATTAATTGCTATTCTGGCAGACTCTATTTGGTTACTTGTAAGCCAACCACATTCAGTTGCTTGTAGTCCAAAATCACCATAAGCAATAAAATTGCCTCTAGTCGCTTTGCCTTTCATTCTGCCGGTTTGCACTTTACGATGTTTAACTCTCTTAGGCATTAACATATCGTATTCCTCCTTCCTTCTATACGCTAGCTTCTTCCTTTATAACTTTCTTAACTGGAAGAATCTCGCCTTTATATACCCATACTTTTACACCGATTTTACCATAGGTTGTATCGGCTTCTGCGAATCCATAATCTATATCTGCTCTTAGTGTTTGCAGTGGAATTGTTCCTTCATGATATTGCTCAGTTCTAGCTATTTCAGCTCCACCAAGTCTTCCAGCACATGCAGTTTTAATTCCCTTTACTCCATTAATTCTCATTGCTCTTTGTATAGACTGTTTCATAGCTCTTCTAAAAGAAATTCTTTTCTCAAGTTGAGCTGCTATGTTTTCAGCAACTAATTGAGCATTACCATCTACACCCTTTATCTCAACAATATTGATACTAATAGCTTTATCTATAACTAATGCTACTAATTCCTTCTTTAAAGCTTCTATTCCAGCTCCGCCTCTTCCTATTACTATTCCAGGTTTAGCTGTAAAAATATTTATTTTTATCCTTTTTGAAGCTCTTTCAATCTCAATCTTTGATATACCAGATGTATACAATCGCTTTTTAATAAATTTTCTGATTTTGATATCTTCAATTAAATTATCTGCGAAAGTCTTCTTATCAGCATACCATCTAGCATCCCAATCTTTTATAATACCAACCCTAAGGCCATGTGGATTAACTTTCTGTCCCACTAAATACTCCTCCTTTTTAAGCTCTTTCCTTTACTACTAGAGTTATATGACTAGTTCTTTTGTTAATTCTAAAAGCTCTCCCTTGTGCATGAGGTTGCATTCTTTTAAGTATTGGACCTGAACAAGCGTATGCTTCTGATACTATTAAATTACCTCTATCTAAAGATAGATTGTTCTCAGCATTTGCTACAGCAGATTTCAACACTTTATCTACAACTACAGCAGCATCTCTTGGAGTAAATTTTAATATTGCAAAAGCCTGATTTACATCTTTACCTCTAATCAAACTTAAAACTACTCCTACTTTCATCGGAGACATTCTTATATATTTAGCTATCGCTTTAGCTTCCATTTGTGGTTTCCTCCCTTCAAGATTATCTTAATCCTGATGATTTTTCTGTATGAGCTGCATGACCTTTAAAAGTTCTTGTAAGTGCAAATTCACCAAGCTTATGTCCTACCATATCCTCAGAGATATAAACTGGAACATGCTTTCTGCCATCATGAACAGCAATCGTATGACCAATCATCTGTGGAAAAATAGTTGAACTTCTTGACCAAGTCTTAATCACTTTCTTTTCTCCAGCTTTATTTAAATCGATAATCCTCTTTAATAAAACTTCTTGAACAAAAGGTCCTTTTTTTACTGATCTACTCAATTATTTGGCCTCCCTTCATAAATATCTGGGAGAAATTTAGTTCTCCCTACTATATAATAATTAAAAAGAAATTAATTATTTTAATTATTTTGTATTTCTTCTCTTAACTATCAATCTATCAGAATACTTGTTATGCTTTCTGGTTTTATATCCAAGAGCTGGTTTACCCCATGGAGTCATTGGACCAGGATGCCCTACTGGTGCTTTACCTTCTCCACCACCATGTGGATGGTCATTAGGATTCATTACTGATCCTCTGACTGTTGGTCTAACGCCTAAATGTCTCTTTCTTCCGGCACTTCCTATATTAACTATTTCATGCGTAAGATTAGAAACTATTCCTATAGTTGCACGGCATTCTATTCTAACACGTCTCATTTCACCACTTGGTAATCTGAGCTGAGCATAGTCGCCTTCCTTAGCCATAAGCTGTGCAGATGATCCTGCAGATCTTACTAACTGGCCACCTTTACCAATGTTTAATTCAACATTATGAATTATAGTACCTACTGGGATATTCTTGATTGGAAGTGCATTTCCATTTTTTATATCTGAATCAGGACCGGAAATTATAACATCTCCAACTTTTAATCCAACAGGAGCTATTATGTATCTCTTCTCACCATCAGCATAAGCAATCAATGCAATGTAGGCTGTTCTATTTGGATCATATTCTATTGTGAATACTTTTCCAGGTATATTATCTTTAGTTCTTTTAAAATCTATAATTCTATATTTCTGTTTCTCTCCGCCACCAATGTGTCGAACAGTTATTTTACCTTGTGCGTTTCTTCCGCCACTCCTCTTTTTAACTCTTAGTAAGGATTTCTCTGGTACATTTGTTGTTATTTCTTCAAATGTAGACATTGTCATCCCTCTTCTTGAAGGAGTAGTAGGATTAAACTTCTTAACTGCCATCTATTTATTCCCTCCTTGAAAGCTTCTCTGGCATTCCGCCAATAACGCTATATTTTGTACTTTTCAATTTACTATTTACATTCCATCAAAGAACTCAATAGTTTTACTTTCTTCTGTAAGCTTTACTATTGCTTTTTTATAATCTGGTCTTTTACCTATGTGAACTCCAACTCTTTTCATCTTTCCCATAGTCTTCATGGTATTTACTTTATCTACCTTAACACCAAATATTTCTTCAACAGCCTTTTTAATCTGTACCTTATTTGCATGTATATCCACAATGAAGGTGTACTTTTTCTGCTGCATAGAAGCCATACTTCTTTCTGTTATAACAGGCTTTCTGATTATATCATGATTGTTAAAATTCATTATGCATACACCTCCTCAATTTTTGATACAGCTTCCTTAGTAATAATAAAATTCTCATATTTTAAAATATCATAGACATTTATATTATTTACTGGGATTATAGAAACATTTTCAATGTTTCTAGCTGACTTATATACATTTTCGTCTGACTTTGCAACTATTATAAGAGTCTTTTTAGCTTCAAAAGCCTTTAGCATATTCACTATATCTTTTGTCTTTGGTGCTGAGAGTTCAAGACTTTCAAGTACAATAATTTCATTTTCTACAACTTTAGAAGTTAAAGCTGATAGCATTGCAACTTTTCTCATAGACTTTGGTACTGATGTTCTATAACTCCTTGGCTTTGGTGCAAAAACAACACCACCATGAGTCCACTGAGGTGATCTAGTTGAACCTTGTCTGGCTCTACCAGTTCCCTTTTGTCTCCACGGTTTAATTCCGCCTCCGGAAACCTCTGCTCTTGTTAAAGCTGATTGAGTTCCTTGTCTTTTGTTTGCTAGTAGTGCTACAACAACTTGATGCACTGCATATTTATTGATTTCTACTCCAAAAACTTTGTCAGATAATTCGATATCTCCAACCTTCTGACCTTCTTTATTAAATAATCCTACTGTAGGCATTCTGTATCCTCCTTTCTACAAGACTAAGACTTAACTGAATTTCTTATTACAATAAAGCCTTTATTTGGTCCTGGTATTCCACCTTTAATAAGTATTATGTTCTTTTCAGGCATTATCTTAACTACCTCAAGATTTAATACGGTACTCTTAACATTACCCATATGACCTGGTAAATGCTTATTCTTGAAAGTTCTAGATGGTGAAGATGATGCACCCATAGATCCAGGCGCTCTGTGAAACTTAGAACCATGACTCATAGGTCCTCTATGTTGATTCCATCTTTTAATTGATCCCTGAAAACCCTTTCCTTTGGAAATTCCAGAAACGTCTACTTTGTCTCCAAGTTGAAATACATCAACAAGAATTTCTTGTCCTAAAGTATAAGCACTGCAGTCTTCAAGTTTCAATTCCCTAACAAATCTCTTTAATGGAGCACCAGCTTTTGCAAAATGTCCTTTTTTAGGTTTGTTAACTAACTTCTCTCTTATATCTGAGAACCCTACCTGTATAGCTTCATAGCCATCATTTTCGATAGTTTTCTTTTGAAGAACGACACATGGACCTGCTTCAACAACTGTTACTGGAAGAAGCTTACCATTTTCGTCAAATATCTGAGTCATACCAAGTTTTTTACCTAGTATAGCTTTTTTCATTGTATACACCTCCATACATATTAGCGGATCGATTTCTCGGTCATAATAGTCTCTTAATCAATGTGGTATGTTTTTCATACCTACTATTAAAGTTTTATTTCTATATCAACACCAGCAGGTAAATCAAGTCTCATTAAAGCATCAACCGTCTTGGGTGATGGACTAATAATATCTATCAGCCTTTTATGAGTTCTGATTTCAAACTGCTCTCTTGAATCCTTGTACTTATGTGGTGCCCTAAGTATAGTGATTATATCCTTTTCTGTTGGTAGCGGTACAGGACCAGCTACCTTAGCACCAGTGCTTTTAGCAGTTTCAACAATTTTTTCTGCGGATTGATCTAAAATATTGTGATCAAACGCCTTTAACCTAATTCTAATTTTTTGTTTTGCCATATTAATTCCCTCCTTTTCATGTACGTTTTGCTTCTCACGCACAACAGTGGTAGTTCTGTAAACTGTACCGGGTGTTTCATAAAATGAAACAAAATATACCGATTCAAAACACCTTCGCCCCATTCTAGATGGTGACATACTCGATGAAAATTACCCGGAAGCCCGGCAACTTCTCATCTCATCGCTGTTATAACATCGCAACTATTTTATTTTACACTACTATTATATAAATAACAAGTATTTTTTACATATTATATACGTAAAAGGGAGAAATAATCCCCCTTTTAAAATATATTGTTAATAATTATAAATATAGTCATAATTATTACTCAGTAATTGAAGTAACAACTCCAGATCCTACTGTTCTTCCGCCTTCTCTTATTGCAAATCGTAATCCCTCATCCATAGCTACTGGATTGATTAACTCAACCTTCATATCTATATGATCGCCAGGCATTACCATTTCTATTCCTTCTGGTAACTTTATGTTCCCAGTTACATCTGTAGTTCTGAAATAGAACTGAGGTCTATAACCATCGAAGAATGGTGTATGTCTGCCACCCTCTTCTTTCTTTAATACATAAACCTGACCTACAAATTTGCTGTGTGGATTTACTGTTCCTGTCTTTGCCAAAACTTGGCCTCTTTGTATGTCATCTCTTTGAACTCCTCGAAGTAATGCTCCGATATTGTCCCCTGCCATTGCTTGATCTAGTAACTTTCTAAACATTTCTACTCCAGTTACTATTGTCTTCTTTCTCTCAGCAGTTAACCCTATTATTTCAACTTCGTCTCCTACCTTAAGTATTCCTCTTTCTACTCTACCAGTTGCAACTGTTCCTCTTCCGGTTATTGTAAATACATCCTCTACTGGCATTAAGAATGGCTTATCTATTTCTCTTTCTGGTGTTGGTATAAAAGTATCTACTGCATCCATAAGATCATTTATGCATTTTGTTGCTTCTGGATCATCTGGATTCTCTAATGCCTTTAGGGCACTTCCAACTATTATTGGTGCATCGTCTCCTGGGAAACCATAATCATTTAATAGCTCTCTTACTTCCATCTCAACTAATTCTATTAATTCTGGATCATCTACCATATCTGCTTTGTTTAAGAATACTATTATATACTGTACTCCAACTCTGCTAGCAAGTAGTATATGCTCTCTTGTCTGTGGCATTGGGCCATCTGCTGCACTTACTACGAGTATTGCACCATCCATCTGTGCTGCTCCTGTTATCATGTTCTTTACATAATCTGCATGTCCTGGGCAATCTACATGAGCATAATGTCTATTATCTGTCTCATACTCTACGTGAGCTGTATTTATGGTGATCCCTCTTGCCTTTTCTTCTGGAGCTTTATCTATTTCGTCATACTTTGTTGCTTGTGCATATCCCTTCTTTGATAGAACTGTTGTTATTGCTGCTGTAAGTGTGGTCTTGCCGTGATCTACATGCCCTATTGTGCCAACATTTACATGAGGTTTGTTTCTTTCGAATTTTGCCTTTGCCATTTATTATTCCTCCTTAAAATCAACTTATCATTAAATGAAATTATAATAATTAAGCTTTGCTTCCTACTATCTGTTCTTGAATACTCTTTGGAACTTCATCATAATGGTGGAACTCCATACTGTAAGTACCTCTACCTTGAGTTTTAGATCTAAGAATTGTAGAATAACCAAACATTTCAGAAAGAGCAACATATGCATTTATAACTTGAGCACCAGCTCTTGCTTCCATACCTTCCATCTTTCCTCTTCTTGAGTTTATATCACCTATTACATCTCCCATATATTCCTCAGGGACTGTAACTTCAACTTTCATTACTGGTTCAAGAAGAACTGGATCAGCTTTAGCCATTGCATTTTTAAATGCCATAGATCCTGCTATCTTAAAGGCCATTTCTGATGAATCTACATCATGGAAGGAACCATCAAATAGTTTTACTTTAAAGTTCATAACTGGATATCCACCAACTATACCACTCTTAGAAGCTTCTTGAATACCTTGATCGATTGGGTTTATAAATTCCTTAGGAATAGATCCACCGACACAAGCATTTTCAAATTCATACACACCTTGATGAGGAATAAGTTCAATCCAGCAGTGACCATATTGACCACGTCCGCCAGACTGTCTAATGAACTTACCTTCAGCTTTAACTGCTTTCCTGATTGTTTCTTTATAAGCAACCTGTGGTTTACCTACATTACATTCAACCTTAAACTCTCTTTGAAGCCTATCAACAATAATCTCCAAATGAAGTTCTCCCATACCAGCAATTATTGTTTGACCGGTTTCTGGGTTTGTAAAGGTCTTAAAGGTAGGATCTTCTTCAGCAAGCTTTGATAATGCTATACCCATTTTTTCTTGGCTTACCTTAGTTTTAGGCTCAATAGCTACATTAATAACAGTATCAGGGAAAGTCATACTTTCAAGTACTATTGCATGATCTTCATCACATAAAGTATTCCCTGTTGTTGTATCTTTAAGTCCAACTATTGCACCTATATCGCCAGCTCGAAGTTCATCAATTTCTTCCCTATGATTAGCATGCATCTTAACTAGACGAGCTATTCTTTCTCTCTTGCCCTTATTGCTGTTTAATACATAAGTTCCACTCTTCATAACACCAGAGTAAATTCTTGTAAAAGCTAATTTACCTATAAAAGGATCAGTAGCTATTTTAAAAGCAAGAGCTGCTAAAGGTTGATCATCGTCAGATGGTCTATGATCTTCTTCATTTGTATCAGGATTAGTTCCTTTAATAGGAGGAACATCAAGTGGAGACGGCATGTATTCCACTACCGCATCAATCATAGGTTGAACTCCCTTATTCTTATAAGAAGAACCACAAACAACTGGTACTATTGTGTTATATATAACACCTTTACGAAGACCGAACTTTATTTCTGCCACAGTAAGTTCTTCACCTTCAAGGTATTTCATGGTCAAATCCTCATCCTGCTCTGCAACTGCTTCAATTAAAATAAGTCTGTATTTTTCAGCTAGCTCCTTTAGGTCATCAGGTATTGCTATTGTTTCCATAACTGTTCCTAAATCATCAGCATAATTAATAGCTGTGTTTTCAACAAGATCAATTATGCCAGTAAAACCACCCTCTGCTCCAATTGGAAGCTGTATTGGAACTGCATTACAATGAAGTCTATCTTTAAGCATATTAACACACATTAAAAAATCGGCTCCAACTGAATCCATTTTATTAACATAAACCATTCTGGGAACCTTATATTTATCAGCCTGACGCCAAACTGTTTCAGTTTGAGGTTCAACTCCACCCTTTGCATCTAAAACGGTAACCGCACCATCTAGTACTCTAAGAGATCTTTCAACCTCCACAGTGAAATCCACGTGGCCTGGTGTATCAATGATATTTATCACATGATCTTTCCATAGACAAGTTGTAGCTGCAGATGTTATGGTTATTCCTCTTTCTTGTTCTTGTACCATCCAATCCATAGTAGCAGCGCCTTCATGCACTTCACCTATCTTATGTGTTTTTCCTGTATAAAATAATATACGTTCCGTTGTAGTTGTTTTACCAGCATCAATATGTGCCATAATTCCTATATTACGAAACTTTTCTATTGGAAATTTCCTAGCCAATATTTTTCCTCCTCTCAATTCAAGTATAGAAGTATATAGTTATTTAAAATTCGTAACTTATATTTAATTTGATAAAACTGTTTTGGATTACCAAAACAGTTTTATTACTAGTATCTGTAGTGAGCAAAAGCCTTATTAGCTTCAGCCATTTTATGAGTATCTTCTCTCTTTTTAACTGATGTTCCAGTATTATTGGAAGCATCTAAAAGCTCATAAGCTAGCTGCTCTCTCATATACTTTTCGCCTCTTTTTCTGGCTGCATCTAAAATCCATCTAATACCTAACGTCTGTCTTCTTTCAGGTCTAACCTCTATAGGAACCTGATAAGTAGCACCACCTATTCTTCTAGCCTTAACCTCTAGAACAGGCATAACATTATTCAAAGCAGCTTCAAAAACCTCTAAAGGTTCTTTACCTGTTTTTGTTTTTAGAATTTCAAAAGCCTCATAACAAATCTTTTGGGCTACCCCTCTTTTTCCATCTTCCATTATACTGTTTATAAACTTAGTTAAAACTTTACTACCGTATATTGGATCTGGTAATACATCTCTTTTACCTATATGTCCTTTTCTTGGCACTTTACTTCCCTCCTTAACAATTCGTTTTAAGTTCATTGGTACTCGGCCTAATTTATTATGAATTTAATATCCATAACGATAGCCGTAAAGTGCATGCTTCATCAATAATTATAAATATATAAATGCTGAAGACATAGCACTAACTGGAAACCTATTTCTTAGCTTTAGGTCTCTTTGTTCCGTATTTTGATCTTCCTTGAAGTCTACCTGCTACTCCTGCTGCATCTAAAGTACCTCTGATTATATGGTACCTAACACCTGGAAGATCCTTTACCCTACCACCTCTGATAAGAACAACACTATGTTCTTGCAGATTATGTCCTACACCTGGAATATATGCAGTAACTTCATATCCGTTTGTAAGTCTAACTCTAGCAACCTTTCTTAAGGCTGAATTAGGCTTCTTAGGAGTCTGAGTTTTAACAACCGTGCATACACCTCTTTTCTGAGGACAATCTTTTAAAGCTGGGGCTGTAGATTTTGTGCTAATTGTCTTTCGGCCCTTTCTTACTAATTGATTAATTGTTGGCATCTTTTCACCTCCTTTGTTTTCCTATACTATAAATAAACTAACTATCAAAATAAGTGATTTTCTTCCTTTAAGATTAATACTGTTGCAGCTCCTACTTCAATGCCACAAAGCCTTCCTAGTTCTTTCATAGTCTCTATATACTCTACCTGTATGGAAACACTAAAAGCTAACTTTTCAACTGGTTCAATCAATTTAGTGTCTGCATCCTTTGCAATATAAACTATTTTACCTTGGCCATTCTGCATAGACTTTAAGGTTTGTTTAACTCCAATAACTTTTTTACCTGTAAGTCTATTGACCATAGTATATCCTCCTAAAATAATATCCTTTGGAAGGGCGAAGCTTTTACTTCGCCCTAATAAATCACACAAGTTGTATTTTATCATTTGTAGCATAAAGTGTCAATAAAGTATACTCTTTTTACACAGATTAATATTAAATACTTTATTCGTCATGACCTTTATTTAAATCATTTTCTCTTGCTTGATATAAACCGTCTGCAACATCCAATATCTCTTTACCTTCTGGGCCCTTATCAAGATTAAACTCATTTTCAAGTAAAACTTGATCTAGTTCCTTTTCTGATACATCTATCTTATCCTCTTCGGTACTTATCTTAATTGATCTATACCTAGTCATCCCCGTACCTGCTGGAATAAGTTTTCCTATGATTACATTTTCCTTTAGTCCAAGCAGTGGATCAATCTTTCCTTTGATTGCAGCATCAGTTAATACTCTTGTGGTCTCTTGGAAAGAGGCTGCAGACAAGAAGGAATCTGTTGCAAGTGCTGCTTTGGTTATTCCAAGCAAGGATGCATTTCCCTCTGCAGGTATGCCACCAAACTTAGATACTCGTTCATTTTCCTCATTGTACTCGAAGATATCAATCAATGTTCCAGGAAGAAGATTGGTATCACCGGATTCTTCAATCTTTACTTTTCTTGTCATCTGTCTAATTACAACCTCAAGATGCTTATCATTAATATCAACACCCTGAAGTCTATAAACTTTTTGAACTTCAGACAATAGATAATTCTTAACTCCTTGTATACCCTTTATTCTTAAAACATCATGAGGGTTTACTGATCCTTCAGTAATTTCATCTCCAGCAGAAATTGTATCTCCACTACTTACTCTTACTCTAGAACCAAAAGGAATTTCATAAATTAATTCTTCTCCGGACTCAGTAGTTAAATATACTTTCCTAAACTTCTTTGTTTCTTCAACTTTTACTGTACCAGATACTTCTGTTACAATTGCAAGACCTTTTGGTTTTCTTGCTTCAAATAACTCCTCAACTCTAGGAAGACCTTGAGTAATATCGGCGCCTGCAACTCCACCCGTATGGAAGGTTCTCATTGTTAACTGGGTACCTGGCTCACCTATAGATTGTGCAGCGATTATTCCAACTGCTTCACCTATATTAATTTTTTGAGCAGTGGCCATGTTCATGCCATAACATTTAGCACAAACTCCATAACGAGCCTTACAAGTAAATACTGAATGTATTTTTATTTTCTTTAAGCCAGTATTTTGAATTCTCTCACCTATCTTATGATCCATATACGTTCCCGCAGAAACCAGCAATTCCTTAGTTTTTGGATCAATAATATCTTGAGCTGAATATCTTCCACTAAGTCTTTCACTAAGTGGTTCGATTATTTCATTTCCTTCTCTAATCTCTTCAACTTCATAACCATCTGTCGAACCACAATCTTCTATTCTAACAATTACATCCTGACTTACATCAACAAGTCTTCTAGTTAAATAACCTGAATCAGCAGTTTTAAGTGCTGTATCCGCATTACCCTTTCTAGCTCCATGGGTAGATATAAAGTACTCCAGAACATCAAGTCCTTCTCTAAAGGATGCTCTTATAGGAAGCTCTATAATCTTTCCAGAAGGGTTTGCCATAAGTCCTCTCATACCAGCTAATTGTTTTATCTGACTTTTAGATCCTCTGGCGCCAGAATCAGCCATCATGAAGATTGGATTAAATCTATCAAGACTTTCCATTAAGGCATTAGCAACATCTTCTGTAGTTTTAGTCCACTTATCAATTACTTTCTCATATCTCTCATCCTCGGATATAAAGCCTCTTCTATAAGATTTTTCAATCTTATCTATTGCTGCATCCGTTTCCGCAAGTAAGGTTTTCTTTGCAGCAGGTACTATCATATCTGAGGTGGAAACAGTTATAGCTCCAATACTTGAATAATGGTATCCCTTTGATTTAATATTATCAAGCATTACTGAGGTCTCAGAAGGGCCGTATTTCATATAACACTTATCTATAATCTTTCCAAGATTATTTTTGTTTGCAAGAAAATCTATTTCCAACTTGAATTTGTTTTCTGGATTTGTTCTATCCACGAATCCAAGATTTTGTGGAATTCCTTCATTAAATATAATTTTTCCAGGTGTAGTGTCGATAATCCCACTTGAGGATTTACCATCTACTATATGTGTCATCTTAACTTTTACTTTTGCATGTAAATCAAGTTCATTTAGTTGATATGCCATAATAACTTCATCTGGTGATGAAAAGCTTCTACCTTCTCCTCTAGCTCCATCCTTATCTATAGTTAAATAATAGGAACCTAAAACCATATCCTGTGTAGGTACACAAACTGGTTTACCATCAGAAGGTTTTAATATATTATTAGCAGCTAACATCAAGAATCTTGATTCAGCTTGTGCTTCAACAGATAAAGGCACATGAACTGCCATCTGATCACCATCAAAATCAGCATTATAAGCTGTACATACTAATGGATGTAATTTAATAGCTCTTCCTTCAACTAAAACAGGCTGAAACGCTTGTATTCCTAACCTATGTAGAGTAGGGGCACGGTTTAAAAGAACTGGATGATCAACAATAACTTCTGCTAGAACATCCCATACCTGAGGCATTACTCTTTCAACCATTCTTTTAGCGCTTTTAATATTGTGAGCAGTACCACTTTCAACTAACTTCTTCATTACAAATGGTTTGAATAATTCTAGCGCCATTTCATTTGGAAGTCCGCACTGGTACATCTTAAGTTCAGGACCAACAACAATAACGGATCTACCAGAATAATCTACACGTTTACCTAGAAGATTCTGTCTAAATCTACCTTGTTTACCCTTTAGCATATCAGATAAGGATTTAAGAGGTCTATTTCCTGGACCAGTAACTGGTCTTCCACGTCTTCCGTTGTCGATTAGTGCATCTACTGCCTCTTGTAGCATTCTCTTTTCATTCCTTACGATAATATCAGGTGCTCCTAAATCTAAAAGCTTTTTCAATCTATTATTTCTATTTATTACTCTTCTATACAAATCATTTAAATCTGAAGTAGCAAATCTTCCGCCATCTAACTGTACCATAGGTCTTAAATCAGGAGGTATAACTGGAATAACATCAATTATCATCCAATCAGGCCTATTTCCAGATAATCTGAAAGATTCTACAACTTCTAATCTTCTTATAATCCTGATCCTTTTTTGACCAGAACTTGTTTTAAGCTCATCTTTCAAATCAACAGTTAAGGTTTCTAAATTAATTTGATTTAAAAGTACCTTAACCGCCTCTGCACCCATTCCAGCAACAAAAGATTCTTCTCCATGTTTATCTATTGCTTCTCTAAATTCTTTTTCATTTAAAAGTTGTTTCCGTAGTAGTGGTGTTTCTTTTGGATCTAATACTATATATGACGCAAAGTAAAGTACTTTTTCTAGTGCTCTAGGTGATACGTCTAGTATAAGTCCCATTCTAGATGGAATGCCCTTAAAATACCATATATGAGAAACTGGAGCTGCTAGCTCTATGTGGCCCATTCTTTCTCTTCTTACCTTTGCTTTTGTTATTTCAACTCCGCATCTGTCACATACAATACCTTTATATCTGACTCTCTTATACTTACCACAATGGCATTCCCAATCCTTTATAGGTCCAAAAATCCTTTCACAGAATAACCCATCTCTTTCAGGCTTTAATGTCCTATAATTTATTGTTTCAGGCTTTTTTACTTCTCCTCTAGACCATTCTCTGATCTGTTCTGGCGACGCAAGCCCAATCTGTAGAGCATCAAAATTATTTAATTCAAACAAGGGTTAGTCCTCCCTTCAAATTAATGTTCATCATTAAAATCATCAAGTTCTAATTCGTCTTCCAATACTTCAAGCGGAAGATTATCATCAAATTCTATTTCAGAATCCTCTTCAGTCTCTTCTTCAGGTTCTACATATTCCTCAGTTGGAACAGGTGCAACAAAGCCCTCAGTACCTTCTATATTCACTTCTAATTCTTCAAGTTCTTCTTCTACTGATTCTTTAAATCTAATTTCCTCTTTGTCATCGTTTAATACTTTAACATTAAGGCATAGAGCTTGAAGCTCTTTTATTAACACTTTGAAAGATTCTGGCACTCCTGGTTCAGGAATGTTTTCACCTTTTACTATGGATTCATAAGTCTTAACTCTTCCAACCACATCATCGGATTTAACAGTAAGGATTTCTTGAAGAGTATGAGCAGAACCGTATGCTTCTAGCGCCCAAACCTCCATTTCACCAAATCTTTGGCCTCCAAACTGAGCTTTACCTCCTAGAGGTTGCTGTGTAACTAATGAATAAGGTCCTGTAGACCTAGCATGTATTTTATCATCAACCAAATGGGCTAATTTTAATATATACATATACCCAACTGTTACTTTATTATCAAAAGCATCCCCTGTTCTACCATCATATAAATATGTTTTACCATCTGCGTTGAAACCTGCATCAACAAGACATTGGAAAATTTCATCTTCAGTTGCACCATCAAATACAGGAGTGGCAATATGCCAACCCAAATGACTTGCTGCCCAACCTAAATGTACTTCCAAAACTTGACCTATATTCATACGTGAAGGAACACCTAGTGGATTTAAACATATCTCCAGTGGCCTTCCATCTGGTAAAAACGGCATATCTTCTGGTGGTAATATTCTGGAAATAACTCCCTTATTACCATGTCTACCTGCCATCTTATCTCCAACAGATATTTTTCTCTTTTGAGCTATGTAACATCTAACTAATTTATTAACACCAGGAGGTAGCTCATCACCATTTTCTCTTGTAAATATCTTAACATCTACAATTATACCTGATTCACCATGAGGAACTCTAAGAGATGTATCTCTAACTTCTCTGGCTTTTTCACCAAAAATAGCTCTTAGAAGCCTTTCTTCAGCAGTCAACTCAGTTTCACCTTTTGGAGTAACCTTACCAACTAATATGTCGCCAGAACGAACTTCCGCACCTATTCGGATAATGCCTCTTTCATCAATATCCTTAAGAGCATCGTCCCCTACATTAGGTATGTCTCTTGTTATTTCTTCAGGTCCGAGTTTAGTATCTCTTGATTCAGCCTCATATTCTTCAATATGAATTGATGTAAATACATCAGCACTAACAAGATGTTCAGAAATAAGCATAGCATCCTCATAGTTATATCCTTCCCAGGTTATAAACCCGATTAGAATATTTTTGCCTAGTGCTATCTCTCCTAAGTCGGTGGATGGACCATCAGCAAGTACAGTGTTAACTTCAACTCTTTCCCCTTTACTTACTATTGGTTTTTGATTTATGCAAGTTCCCTGATTTGAACGTTTGAATTTCAACAATTTAATTGTATCAGTTCCACCGTCTGAATCTCGCTTTACTCTTATCTCATTTGCACTAACATATGAAACTACTCCAGCATTTTTTGCCTTTGGTAGCACTCCTGAATCTACAGCTGCTTTATATTCTATTCCTGTCCCTACAATTGGAGCCTCAGGCTTGAGTAATGGAACTGCTTGACGCTGCATATTAGATCCCATAAGAGCACGACTTGCATCATCATTTTCTAAAAATGGAATCATAGCAGTAGCCACAGATACTATTTGTCTTGGAGATACATCCATCAAATCAACATCTGTATGTGAAACCACTAATACCTCTTGCTTATCTCTTACTCTTACTCTCTTATCTATAAATCTTCCATCTTCATCAAGTAATTCATTTGCTTGACAAACAAGATATTCATCTTCTTCATCAGCAGTAAAATACTTGATTTCTTTGGTAACTCTATTTGTTTTTTTGTCAACAACTCTATAAGGAGTTTCCATAAAGCCGTATTCGTTAACTCTTGCATAAGTTGACAACGAATTAATTAATCCAATGTTTGGTCCCTCAGGTGTTTCAATAGGGCACATTCTTCCATAATGGGAATAATGTACATCTCTTACCTCAAAGCCTGCTCTTTCTCTTGAAAGTCCACCAGGTCCCAATGCTGATAATCTTCTCTTATGTGTAAGCTCGGAAAGTGGGTTTGTTTGATCCATAAATTGCGATAACTGTGATGATCCAAAAAACTCTTTAATCGCTGCAGCTACTGGTCTAATATTAATTAGGGCTTGTGGAGTAATTGCTTGTTGGTCTTGGATTGTCATCCTTTCCTTTACAACTCTCTCCATTCTTGATAAACCTATTCTAAACTGATTTTGAAGTAGCTCTCCAACTGACCTTAGACGTCTGTTACCTAGATGATCTATATCATCCACATGACCTACATCGTAAGGCAAGCCCATTTCATAACTCACAGTTGCATATATATCATCTCTTACAATATGTTTAGGAACTAATTTTGCTATGTTCTTTCTTATTTCTTCCTTAATATCTTTTTCTTCAGTGAAATTATTCAATATCTCCATAAGTGTAGGATAATGAACATTCTCTCTGATATTTAGGTCACTAAGATCAAAATTTATCACTTTATGAATATCTACAAAATTATTACCTATTACTTTAAGAACCCTGTCTTCAATAAAAATATCAACAGAATTTATTCCAGAATTCTGTATTTCTACAGCTTTTTCTCTATCAATCTTCGTTCCCTTTTGTACATAAACCTCACCAGTTACAGAATTAACTATATCCTGTGCAGATATCTGATTAGCGATTCTTAAATTAAGGGATAGCTTTTTATTAAATTTATATCTACCAACCCTTGAAAGATCATACCTTTTAGGATCAAAGAATAAGGAGTCAATAAGTGACATTGCACTATCAACTGTAGGTGGCTCACCTGGTCTCAGTCTTTTATAAATCTCAAGAAGACCTTCTTCTCTTGATTTGGTATTATCCTTTTCCATTGTAGCTTTTAATCTTTCTTCCTCACCAAAACAGGATATAATTTCAGCATCGCTACCAATACCCATAGCTCTTATCAAAATAGATATAGGTAACTTTCTAGTTTTGTCGATTCTCACATACATAACATTGTTACTATCAGTCTCATACTCAAGCCATGCGCCTCTATTTGGTATTACTGTAGACGAATAAAGCTTATTACCTGTCTTATCTACAGAAAAATTATAGTATACACCTGGCGATCTAACTAACTGACTAACAATAACTCTCTCTGCTCCATTAATTATGAAAGTTCCTTGCGGTGTCATCAATGGGAAATCTCCCATGAAAACTTCTTGTTCTTTAACTTCACCAGTTTCTTTATTAAGTAGTCTAACGGTAACCTTCAAAGGTGCTGCATAAGTTGCATCCCTTTCCTTGCACTCTTCAATAGAATACTTAATGTTACCTTCATCCAACTTATATCCAATAAACTCCAAAACTAAGTTTCCTGTATAATCCTGTATAGGATTAATATCATCGAAAACCTCTTGGAGATCTTGAGAAAGAAACGACTTATAGGAATCCAATTGGACTTCTATTAAGTTTGGCATATCCGCTACTTCCTTAATTTTAGAAAAGCTCATTCTTGTTCTTTTGCCTACTTGAACAGGATGTACCATTCACTCTCACCCCTTGCTTAAACTAAAAATAACCAAAAGCACACCTTCCCTAAGGACTTTATGCTATTGGAATGCACACTTATCAAAACTTATCAACATATTAATAATACCATTATTATTACCAAATTTAGCAAAACAATTCAAATTTTTAAAAATTTATTATAATAAACAAAATTATTACAGAAAAATAGTAAATCCTGACTGTTATTTAAATTTACCGATGCAATTAATTATGATATCACTTTTTGCATATTGTGTCAACATAAATTATTCCTTATGTTGAAAAAAGAGACACATAATGTGTCTCTTTTTTATAAAGAAACTATTTTATCTCTACTGTAGCTCCAACTTCTGTAAGCTTAGTTTTTATAGCTTGAGCTTCTTCCTTTGTAACTGCTTCCTTTACTTGCTTTGGAGCTCCATCTACTAATTCCTTAGCTTCTTTTAATCCAAGACCAGTAATTTCTCTAACAGCCTTTATAACTTTAATCTTTTCTCCGCCAATTGCAGTAAGGATAACCTCAAACTCAGTTTGTTCCTCGGCAACTGGTGCAGCAGCGGCGCCTGCTGCAGCTGCTGGTGCTGAAGCACTAACTCCAAATTCTGCCTCACATGCTTTTACTAATTCATTTAGATCCAAAATGGACATTTCTTTTATAGCTTGAATAATTTCTTCTCTTGTCATTTAAGAGCACCTCCATAATTTTTTTAATTTTTTATCAAATGCATTTAATTAGCACTTTCTCTACTTTTAGCAATAGCATCTATTAGATAAGCAAACTTTGACATTGGTGATTGTAAGCTTCCCAATAATTTTGAAATAAGCACATCTCTTGATGGTATTGATGCTAATATAACAACCTTAGCAGCATCATAAAGCATACCTTGAACATAACCACCTTTTAATTCCAGCTTTTTATGATCCTTGGCAAAGGAACTTAAAACTCTTGCTGGTGCAGTTAAATCACTATAACTAAAAGCTACAGAGGTTGGTCCAGTTAAAAAAGTGTTTATTTCTTCTATTCCTAATTCCTTTACTGCTAAAGAAGTTAGGTTATTCTTATATACCTTATACTCAACGCCTTCTTCTCTTAACTTCCTTCGGAGTTCTGTATCTTCTTCTACAGTTAATCCTTGATATGATGCAAAAATCATACTTTGAGCTTTACCTAGTTTAGTTTTTATATCTTGAACTTTGGCTTCTTTAATCTCTCTATTCTTACCTGCCACTATATGTCCACCTCCTTATTGATTAGATATTATATAAAAAATAAATCTCTCCCTAGACAGGAGAGACCAATTTATATATTGGAACCCTCGGTAGGAAGGAAACCCTTTATGCTTACGCACCTACTGTCTTAGGATAATTTACAATTTAATTAGATTTAGCAAAGATTCTAATCTAGTATCTTAGCTGGGTTTATCCTTATTCCAGGACCCATTGTACTTGATACTACTACAGACTTAATATATTGTCCCTTGGCAGCTGCAGGTTTTGCCTTTACTACTGCTTCCATCAATGCATGAAAATTTTGAACTAATTTTTCTACATCAAAAGAACCCTTACCAATAGGAACATGAATTATAGCTGTTTTATCAACTCTATATTCAACTTTACCTGCTTTTATATCAGCTAAAGCTTTTGAAACATCAAAAGTAACTGTTCCAGATTTTGGATTTGGCATTAAACCCTTTGGTCCTAGTATTCTACCAATTCTTCCTACTACACCCATCATATCCGGAGTAGCAACAACAACATCGAATTCAAACCAATTCTCTTTTTGGATTTTTTCAATCAAGTCTTCTGCTCCTACATAATCTGCTCCAGCAGCTTCAGCTTCTTTAGCTTTTTCGCCTTTTGCGAAAACTAAAACCCTAACTACTTTTCCAGTACCATGTGGTAATACTACAGCACCTCTAACTTGTTGATCTGCATGTCTTGGATCTACTCCTAGTCTTACAGATAGCTCAACAGTTTCATCAAATTTTGCCTTTGAAGTCTTTTTAACAAGCTCTAAAGCATCTAATGTGTTATAAAAAGCTGCTTTATCAATTAATTTAGCACTTTCAATATAATTTTTACCCATAATAATCCTCCTTTGTGGTACAAACGGTTATTACCTCCCACTTAATACAAACCTAATCTTCTACAACAATACCCATGCTTCTGGCGGTACCAGCCATCATGCTCATTGCTGCTTCAATTGATCCAGCATTTAAATCAGGCATCTTAACTGCTGCTATTTCTTTTAACTTTGCCTTAGTTATGGTAGCAACTTTAGTCGTATTTGGAGTAGCTGAACCGCTTTCAATTCCAACTGCCTTTTTAAGTAATACTGCAGCAGGTGGAGTCTTAAGTATAAAACTAAAGGATCTATCCTGATATACAGTTATTACAACTGGGATTGTAAGACCTGCTTGACTGGCAGTCCTTGCATTGTATTCTTTACAAAATCCCATTATGTTAATACCATGCTGTCCAAGAGCTGGTCCAACTGGTGGAGCTGGAGTTGCTTTACCTGCAGGAAGTTGAAGTTTAATCATTCCTGTTACTTTTTTAGCCATTATTTACACCTCCTTAATGTGGTTATGCGGACTTTAAGTCCTCCCACTTTTAGATACAAAAAAGCTTATATAAACATAATGTATCTTAACAAAATTAATAATTAACTATTAAGTTAATTTTTCTACTTGCTTAAAATCCAATTCAATTGGAGTCTCTCTACCAAACATATTTACTAAAGCCTTAATCTTATGTTTTTCTAAATTTATCTCCTGAATTAATGCAACAAAGTTTTCTAATGGACCAGAAACTATTCGAATATTTTCTCCAACCACTAGTTCAATAGAAACTTGCTTCTCTATAATACCCATAGAAAAAACCTCGTCATCAGATAAAGGTACTGGTTTTGATCCGGGTCCTACAAAGCCTGTAACACCCCTCGTATTTCTTACTACATACCATGAATCATCAGTCATTAACATTTTTATCAATACATACCCAGGAAAAATCTTTTTTAATGTGATTTTCTTCTTACCATCTTTTAGTTCTACAACCTCTTCCATAGGAACTTGCATATCAAATATTAATTCTTGGAGATTTCTATTTTCAATGGTTTTTTCTAGATTAACTTTAACTTTGTTTTCATATCCAGAATATGTATGAACAACATACCATCTTGCACGCTCAGCCATATTATAAGGGACGAAAAAATCTCGACCCCTACCTCCCTTTTTTTTATTTTATTTGAAAAAAGTAGTTAGATAGATTCTGAAAGCCAAAATCAAAAATAGTAACAAAAGCCATTAAGATAGCACAAAACACAAACACAGCAATGGTAGCTTTTTTTGTATCTTCCTTAGGTGGCCAAGTAATTCTTCCTAATTCAGCCTTCAAATCTTTGAAAAAATCTATGAAACTTCCTAAAAACTTTTTCAAGGCTGGTTCTTTTGTTTTTATTACTTTACTTTTAACAGCCATTTTTTTCACACCCTTAAATCATCAATGATTTAGTCTCATACCTTTATGTTACTTTGTTTCCTTATGAGATGTATGCTTCTGACAAAATCTGCAATATTTTCTCATTTCTAATCTGTCTGGATCATTTTTTTTATTCTTCATTGTATTATAATTTCTTTGTTTGCATTCTGTACAGGCTAATGTTATCTTAACACTCACAGTCTACACCTCCCAAATTTTCCTATTACTTTTTCACTAAGTAAATTTATCACATATATATAATTATGTCAACAAATAACTACTAAAATCCTTATAAAAGGACTGGGTCTAAAAAACCCAGCCCCCTTATACTTAAGACTAGTCATTTAACCACTGGAATGTTTTAAATCAATTACGAGTAGTTATAATTACTACTCAGTAATTGAAGTAACAACTCCAGATCCTACTGTTCTTCCGCCTTCTCTTATTGCAAATCGTAATCCCTCATCCATAGCTACTGGATTGATTAACTCAACCTTCATATCTATATGATCG
>Ga0209430_1000485_pt1 | contig 40778 bp, 35 predicted proteins | sample BarGraIncub1133A_FD_184504 | JGI IMG/M metagenome (GOLD analysis project Ga0209430, IMG submission 184504) | Arctic peat soil microbial communities from Barrow, Alaska - Barrow Graham LP Incubations 11-33A (SPAdes) (version 2) | ecosystem: Environmental > Terrestrial > Soil > Wetlands > Peat... | reverse complement strand
GATCTTCCATCCGTAAAACCCTGACGCGAAAAAGCCATTTCAAGCTGTTGCATTTCGGTTTCCGATGGCTCAAGACCGTCGTGAATGGCACGTGAATAGATGCCGGTTACAATAGCCGAATATTCGGGACGCTTCATGCGCCCTTCAATTTTCACGCAGGCAACGCCCACTCTTTCAAGCTCCTTGAGATATGTAACAACACAGCTGTCCTTGAGGCTCAACGGATAGTTGTCCATTCTACCGCCAAGACTGTATTGAAGTCTGCAAGGCTGAGCACAGGCGCCGCGATTTCCGCTGCGCCTGCCGATAAGCGCACTCATGTAGCACTGCCCTGAATGGCAGAAGCAAAGCGCGCCGTGTGCAAAAACTTCGATTTCAATCGGGGATCGCTCCGCAATCAGAGCAATCTGCTCAAGGCTCAGCTCTCTTGCGAGAACCGCACGAGTAATGCCCATTTCGGCAGCAGCTTCAACTCCCGCAAGGTTGTGTATGCTCATTTGCGTGCTGGCGTGAAGCGGCATTTCGGGTAACACGCATTTTAAAACGCGGGCAAGCCCCAAATCCTGAACCAGTATTGCGTCGGCTCCGATTTCGCAGGCATGACCGGCAAGCTTCACGACTTCGGGGATTTCCCTGTCGCTTACAAGGGTGTTGAGGGTTACATATACTTTGCACCCCCGCATACGGCAATAGCGGACGGCGGAATCAAATTCCTCGTCCGTGAAATTCTTTGCGCTTCGGCGTGCGTTGTGTTCGCCGAAGCCCATATAAATTGCATCTGCTCCGCTCTGAACGGCGGCGACAACCGCCTCCGGCGAGCCGGCAGGTGAAAGTAGTTCCAACATAGTTTTGCCTTTCGGGTTATGCTATTATAGAAGTGTAGTAGGCTCGCTGTCGGACGCGATGCCCGTTTTCTTTTTTGCGGCCTTTTCCTTTTTCTGCAGTTCCTTAAGGTAACGGTCGGCCATATCCAACGCCGCCATTGTTGCACAGTCGAGAGCGGAGGCGCCGGAGTCCCTTTTGATTTCGAGAATCTTGACAGTTACAAAGTTTGCAAGTTCCCGGACGTATTCAACATCCTCGTCGGTCTTGAGCTGATAATCACGTCCTGCAATTTCGACAGAAACATCTTTAATCATTTCGGCATGCACCTCTTTTTCAATTCTACATAGTACCTTGACACAGACATTATATCATATCCGCCTTGTGGCGTTGTGACATGTCTATGAATTTCTAACAATTTCTGATATAGTATCCCAATTAAAATAATGCTTTATCAACGGTATTATAACATAAATAGATGTATTGCTACAAGTTAAAAATAATGTTATAATATGTTTCTCATGAATATGCAGTGCGGAGGGACATATGGAAGATAAAAAATACAGACTTTCCGGCGAGCCGAGTCTTGCCATCCCAAGCGCCGACGCGGACAAGCTTCTGAACTCGGGAGACGGAACCGCCACACTGTTATATCTTTATGCTCTGCGGTCAGGCGGCAACTTTTCCTTGCAGAGTGCGGCTGCCGCCCTTAAACGAACCGAGGCGGAGATAGAAAAAGCGGTTGGAATGCTCTGCGAGATAGGTCTTTTCAAAACGGGCGAGCCAAAGGCGGTTCTCCCTCTCACGGCGGAAGAGCTACCTGAATACACGGCGGAGGACATTGCCACTCGCACACGCGAAAATGGCGAATTTAAGGCAATAGTTGACGAAACTCAACGCATTATGGGGCATATGCTGACCGGCGCTGATTTAAAGACACTGTTTGGAATATATGATTTTCTGCGACTTCCCACCGAAGTTATTTTCCTTCTGATAAATCACTGCGTCGAGGAAACCCACGAGCACGTCGGTTCGGGAAAATTCCCCTCCATGCGTACCATCGAGATGGAAGCATATGCCTGGTACAACCACGAGATACTTACGTTTGAGCGTGCCGAGGAATTTCTGCTTCAGAAGAGGGCGCGCAGCGGCGAACTGTCCGACATTAAGCGTCTGCTCCAGATAAACGGACGTAATTTCAGCACCACGGAGCGGAAATTTGTTGAAAGTTGGATGGATATGGGCTTCGACCTTGAAGCCATCGCACTTGCATATGATAAAACTGTTGTAAAAACCGGAAGTTTGGCTTGGAAATACATGAACACCATACTCGAAAGCTGGCACAGCAAAAAGCTCCACACCGCTGAGGACATTACAAGCGGAGATGTTCAGGCCAAAAACGGAAGACCTTTTGCTTCGGGTAACAGTCTCCCCTCATCAAGCGGAAAGCCAAGGGACGACACCGAACTATTGCGAAAACTACTCAGCCAGTCCAAAAACGGTTGATTCTTGGGGTGAACTTATGGCATACGACGGTAAAATTCTGGCACGGGTCAGAGGAATAATCGCCGAGAAAAAAAGAAATAACGAATTCGAGCAGAGCCGCAGGAGAGCGGAGGTTTACGCATGTCTCCCTGCCGTTATGGACGCGGACGCGGAACTGACAAGGCTGATGGCGGGCGTTGCCACCGAAGCGCTGAAAAATGGCTCAAACGCTGGAGCCGCCGTCGAGGCAGCTAGGGAAAAGTGCGAGGCTCTTTTAAACAGGCGCGCGGAACTTCTAAAATCCGGCGGATACCCCTCAAACTATATAGATGAAATTTATGACTGTCCCACCTGCGGCGACACAGGTTATGTTCTTGGCAAACCCTGTTCCTGCCTAAAAACACTTCATCAGACAGAGACCGTCTTAGAGCTGAGCCAAATGCTTAACATAAACGGTCAGTGTTTTGAGAACTTTGACCTTCACTATTACGATAAAGCGCCAGATTGCAACGGTGGAAAATCCCCTTGTCAGACAATGGATAACATCCTAAATCTATGCAGAGATTATGCGGCGGATTTTGGTCAGAACTCGGCTAATCTTCTTTTCCGCGGCAACACGGGACTGGGCAAAACCTTTTTGTCCGCCTCCATCGCGAAAGTAGTATCAGAAAAAGGCTTTTCTGTGGTTTACGATACAGTCATCTCGGTCGTTGAAGCCTTTGAACTGCAAAAGTTCGACCGCGGCGGCGACAGTTCGGCAGAAATCGCCTCCCGCGTACGGCGATATATGGACTGCGACCTACTGATTTTGGACGACCTCGGCACGGAAATGACCACAAGCTTTACTCAAAGCGCGCTATACACTCTTGTGAATGGACGTCTGATAAAAGGCGGCAAAAATATTATAACCACAAACCTCAGCGAGGACGAAATGCGCAGGCGCTATATTCCGCAGATTGTTTCACGGCTTGAAGGCGAATACCACATTTTAAACTTTGCAGGCAAAGATATACGTGCAATTAAGCATGAGCGCGGACTGAAATAGTAAAAAAGCAACAAGGGCAAGCCGGAAAACCGGATTGCCCTTTTAACACGGCTTCCTTCATCTACACCGTTATCTCCAGCTCACGGAGCTTCAGACTGTCCTTATATACTTTGTTGACATATAGTTCACCCGGAGAAAGCGGACCAAAGGCAAACTCCCATCTTCGTCGGTCACAACCGACGAGAGAAGTTTTCTTGTTTCCTGCCCGTCTGTTTCAAAAAGCAGAACAAACGCCGCCTTAACCGCCCTCTCCCCATCTGTCACCTTTCCGCATATTCCGCAGCTTTCGTCCTCCTTCGGTGTAACCACCGTGTGTGTCTTTTCGCCCTTTGACGGACGAAAATAAAACTTTGCAAAAGCGCTCACCGGCATACCCTCCGTTATTATGAAAGTCATCCCATAATACGATGCCAATTCCCCTATTGTTCTTGACAAGCCGGCTTATATTTTATAGAATTACGGGATGACGCAAGGGGCTTGGCCCCTAAGGTTTCCAACGCCTCACAAAGAACTCTCAGAATTCCGACTACCAAATTCGAAAGGATTGATTATAAATCATGGCAACGGACAAAAAAGTTGAACAGATAACCGACATGGAGGTCGATTTCGCAAAATGGTACACCGATGTGTGCAAAAAAGCCGAGCTCATCGAATACTCCAGCGTAAAGGGGATGTTCATTCTTCGCCCTTACGGTTATGCGATTTGGGAAAACATACAGTCGGAGCTTGACAGGCGTTTTAAAGAGACGGGTCATCAGAACGTATATATGCCCATGTTGATACCGGAATCCCTCTTGCAGAAGGAAAAGGACCACGTCGTCGGCTTTGCGCCCGAGTGCGCATGGGTAACACTCGGTGGCAGCGAGGAGCTTGAGGAAAAGCTCTGCATCCGCCCCACCTCCGAAACGCTTTTCTGTGACCATTGGCACAACATCGTCCATTCATGGCGCGACCTTCCCCTGCTATATAATCAGTGGTGCAGCGTTCTCCGCTGGGAAAAGACAACCCGTCCCTTCCTGCGCCACCGCGAGTTCCTTTGGCAGGAGGGACACACTCTCCACGCAACAGCCGAGGAAGCGATTGCCGAGACTGAGCAGCAACTTGAAACCTATGCCGACCTCTGTGAAAATGTCCTTGCGATGCCTGTTGTAAGGGGCTGCAAAACCGACAAGGAGAAATTTGCGGGGGCAGAGCGCACATATACAATCGAGTGCATGATGCACGACCACAAAGCATTGCAGAGCGGTACAAGCCACTATTTTGGCACTGGTTTCGCAACAGCTTTTGACATTTCTTTTACGGACAAGGAAAACAAACCCGCAACCCCTCATCAGACCTCGTGGGGACTTTCCACACGCATAATCGGCGGAATCATCATGACGCACGGTGACAATAACGGGCTTGTTCTTCCCCCGAAAATTGCACCCATTCAGATAGTCGTTCTTCCCATCGCTCAGCACAAGGAAGGCGTCATTGAAAAGGCGCAGGAACTGGTTGCAAGGCTTAAAGCCTCCGGGCTCCGTGTCAAGGGCGACTTTTCCGACAACTCCCCGGGTTGGAAGTTTGCTGAGTATGAGATGAAGGGCATTCCCCTCCGCGTCGAGATCGGACCGAAGGACATTGAAGCCGGACAATGCGTCTGTGTCCGCCGCGACAGCGGCGAAAAGACGACTGTTTCTCTGAGTGAACTTGAAGCAAGAATTCCTGAGCTTCTGGATGCAATTCAAGCGGGTCTTTTCGCAAAGGCTAAAAAGAACCTCGAAGACCACACTTTCACGGCTTTCTCTCTTGAGAAAGTTAAAGAAATTGCGGACGCAGAGGGCGGTTTTGTTAAGACCATGTGGTGCGGTGACCTTGAGTGCGAGCTTGCAATGAAGGAAAAAGCAGGCGTTTCAAGCCGCTGCATACCTCTTGAGCAAGAAAGCTTAAGTGAAACCTGTCCAGTCTGCGGAAAGCCTGCAAAGAAAATGATTATCTGGGGCGTTGCCTACTAATACGGATACTTGAAACCCCCGAAAGCGCAAATCCGTGCTTTCGGGGGTTTATTATATAGTTTTCAATTATTGTGCAATATAAGGCTTCAGCTCAGAATCAGCATGGAAATAATGTTAATCAGCATATGTAAAAATATCGGTGCCCATATGCTACTTGTCTTTTCGTATACCCAAGCCAAGGCGTATCCCATCGGAATGGACATAATCATATATACGAACATTGTCCAGTCCATTGACGTAAGAGCAAGCTGCCAAACATTATAGAAAGCAAAAAGGCCGATAGACACGATAAAAGCCAGTCTGCGGTGCTTTGGTGCCAAAGAACCGAAAACAACTCCGCGAAACAAAACTTCCTCGACAATTGGCGCGATGAAAACCGCAAGCGCTATCACTGCACGAGGACTTTCGTTTGCCAGAGTTGATACCGCATCGTTATTCAGACTTGATGTCTGATCTCCAAGAATCGCAAAAAGAACACCGCTTGCCAAGTAGCTCAGGAGGAAATATGATACGCCCCCAAAAAACAAAGCGGCGATATTTGTTGCAAGATTGTCTAGCAGAACGTCAAGGGCGTTTCTTAGGTATTTCCACATAACAATCAGGCAAAACGCAAAGCCCATCCCGTAATAAAGAAGGTTCACCGTAGTGTCATCAAGCCCGCCGGGCATATAGGTCATAAGCATAGCTGCAAACAACGGAAGAATGATTATATGAAACGGCAGATAAATATATCCTGCTATCCGCTGGGGTTTTGACATGGTGCTCGCGAAACCAGTGATAACAATTTTCATCAGGCATCTACCTTCTTTTTCAGTTCGTACAGCAGGTTCATCGCCTCGATTGGGGATAAAGTGTCCAGATTAGTCTCCTTTATTCTGTTGATAATTTCATTTGAACCGCAATCCGCAAAGCTAATTTGTGCGTCATCGCGCTCCGCCTTGACAGAAGCAACTTCTTGAGAGCCGCTCTCAAGCTCTGCAAGGCAGACCTTGGCCCTCGAAATTACGGAATTGGGAACTCCGGCGAGTTTTGCGACCTCAATGCCGTAACTGTCGTCCGCAGCTCCGCGGACAATTTTGCGCAAAAATATAAGGTCATTGCCGCGCTTTTTTGCCGTTATACTGTAATTTTGCACGCCCTCAAGTGCTCCTTCAAGCGCGGAAAGTTCGTGGTAGTGGGTTGCAAACATTGTTTTTGCGCCCAGTTTCTTTTTGTCGGCACAGAATTCGAGCACAGCTCTTGCCATCGCCATGCCGTCATAGGTGGAGGTTCCCCTGCCGATTTCGTCCAGAATGAGCAGGCTCGAGCCTGTCGCATATTTCAGAATGTCCGCGACCTCAATCATTTCCACCATAAAGGTACTTCGTCCGCCCGCCAAGTCATCTGATGCGCCGATACGGGTAAAAACTCTGTCAACAATGCCGATAACTGCGCTTTTTGCGGGCACAAAGCTGCCCATCTGAGCCATAAGCACAACAAGCGCGGTCTGGCGCATATAGGTCGATTTCCCCGCCATGTTGGGGCCTGTTATTATGGCAACTCGCTCGTCAGCATTGTTCATAAGGGTATCATTCGGCACGAATAGCACCTCGCGCTGAGTCTGCTCGACAACGGGGTGACGACCGCTTGTCACGGAAAGCACGCCGGAGTGGTCAACTTCCGGCATTGTGTATCCGTTTCGCACGGCGACCTCCGACAGTGAGCAAAGAGCGTCAAGCTCCGCAATCGCGTCCGCAATCGCCTGAATTCCGGCTACTTCGGAGGCAACCCTGAGCCGAACTTCCTCAAAAAATCTAAATTCGATGTCCGCAAGCTTATCGCGCGCCGTAATCAGCGTGTTTTCCAGTTCCTTGAGTTCCTCAGTAAAAAAGCGCTCGCTCGTCGAAAGGGTCTGCTTCCTGATATATGTCTCCGGCACGTTTTCGGAAAACGCGCGTGGAATGTCGATGTAATAGCCGAAAACCCTGTTGTAGCCGACCTTTAGTTTTTTGATTCCCGTCTGCTCGCGCTCACGCGTTTCAAGTGCGGAAACCATCTGCGCACCGTTGTCGCGGACGTTTCGGAGGTTATCAACTTCCTCGCTGAAGCCCGTGCGGAGTATTCCTCCCTCGCGCACGGAGAAAGGCGGTTCATCGCATATTGCTCTCATTATTAGTGCAGGAATATGCGATAAAGTGTCAGTTTCTGCAATTTTGCGGAGCATAAGACTCTGCTTGCCGGAAATAAGCTTTGCAAGTTCTGGAAGCGCGGCGCAATAGTTTCCCAGTGCCAATAAATCGCGTCCGTTTGCCGTTCCGTATACTGCTCTTCCGACAAGGCGCTGAATGTCGCCTATATCGCGAAGAAGCTCAATGATTTCTCCCCTTGCGACATTATCGGCAAAAAGTTCCTGAACCGCTGTTAACCGGCGCTTTATCGCAACAGGAGAAAGCAGCGGACGCTCTGTCCAAGCACGCAAAAGTCTTCCGCCCATCGGCGTTTTTGTCTTGTCCAGAACCCATAAAAGGCTGCCCTTTTTCTCTCCTGTGCGGAGATTTTCGGTGAGCTCAAGGTTGCGTCGCGTTGTGTAATCAAGCTCCATATAACGACCCGCCGAAAAAACATCGAGTGAGTTTATATGGCTTATATCAAATTTCTGCGTTTCGATAATATAGCTTAAAAGCCCTCCAGCAGCGCAAACGGCGGCGTTGTCATTGGAAAGTCCAAGACTGTCAACATCGCTCGCGTTAAACTGCTCGCTGGCTCTCGCGGCGCTTTGCAAATAGTCGAAACGTCCGTCTCCGTTTTCGATGAGGCAGTCGAGCTTCTTTGCCAGAAAGGCGCAAAGCTCCGCGTTTTCCATAGCGCCAGCGCTCAAAACCGCCTCGCGCGGCAAAAAGCGGGCAAGCTCGTTTTGTATGTGTGTAACAGGTGCTTTTTCAAAGCCCGCAACGCAGAATTCGCCCGTGGAAACATCGCAGAAGGCAACCGCTCCCGCAGTATTATCAAGGAAAACACTACAGACATAGTTTGAACGCCCCTCCTCAAGCATGGAGCTTTCCGTCACCGTGCCGGGAGTAATAATCCTGATAACGTCGCGGTTTACAAGTCCCTTTGCAAGCGCGGGGTCCTCCGTCTGTTCGCAGATTGCGACCTTGTATCCCTTTGCGATAAGCCTTGCGATATACGCCTCGCAGCTGTGATACGGCACTCCGCACATCGGCGTGCGCTCTTCGGGATTTTCGATACTCCGATCGCGCGTCGTAAGCGCCAACTCAAGCTCTTTTGACGCTACTATGGCGTCCTCGTCAAACATCTCGTAAAAATCGCCCAGTCTGAAAAACAGCAGGCAATCCGAATACTGTGACTTTATTTCGTTGTATTGCCGCTTCATGGGCGTTAGTTCTGCCATTGTATTACCTCCGGTAATGATTGTGATGTATCACCGTGCATTTCTATTTATTTGCGAATTGGAGAGTCTCCAGGTAAAAGCGTTATATAACATCGCCTCTTAATGCCCACGTGTTGCAGTCGGATATTTTCACGTTTACGAAAGAGCCTATCATGCTATCGTCACCCGTTACACGGACAAGTCTTCCGCCGATTGTTCTGGCAGAAAGCATTCCGTCCTCTCTGTCCTTTCCGTCAATAAGGACGCGAACGGTTTCGCCGATGTATTCCCTGTGCTTTACTTCTGAAATCCTGTTCTGCACTTCGATGAGCCTATCAAAATGCACCTGCTTTTCTTCTCGCGTAAAGGGGTCGGGCATCTCCGCCGCCGGAGTACCGATGCGCTTTGAGTATATGAAGGTAAACATCGCGTCAAACTTAACTTTTTTGATAACCTTAATCGTATCTTCAAAGTCCTCGTCCGTTTCGTTCGGAAAGCCAACAATAATATCCGTTGTTAAAACGACGTCGGGTATTGCCTGACGCACCTTGTCCACAAGGACAAGGTATTTTTCGGAATCGTAGTGCCTGTTCATTGCCTTAAGTATCCTGTCGCTGCCCGACTGGAGCGGCAGATGCAGGTGCTTTTCGCATTTTTCGCAGTCCCTCATCGCGGCAAAAAGTTCGTCCGTCGCGTCCTTCGGATGGCTCGTCATAAATCGGATTACAAAGTCGCCCTCAATGTCGTTTACCATACGGATAAGCTGCGCAAAGCTCACGCCGCCTTCAAGGTCGCGCCCATAGGAGTTGACGTTCTGCCCCAAAAGCGTAATTTCTTTGTAGCCTTGCGCCACAAGTTCGCGTGCCTCTTTTACAATTTCCTCAGGCTGTCTTGACCGCTCACGGAAGCGCGTGTACGGCACGATGCAATAGGTGCAAAAGTTGTTGCAGCCGTTCATAATCGAAAGCCAAGCCTTGACCTTATCCGAGCGTAAATGAGGAATCCCCTCGACAACACTTCCGTCGCCGCTACCGGGCGCAAAAACGCGCTTCCGCTTTGTCAGGACGGTATAGACAAGCTCCGGAAAACGCCAAAGCTCATCTGGACCGAAAACCAAGTCGACATGGCGGAAGGATTTTTTTATTTTGTCAGCAATATGCTCCTGCTGAACCATACAACCACACACGGCGATTATCTGGTTTGGGTTCGCCTTTTTCGGGTGCGTAAGCGCTCCCAAATTCCCGAAAACGCGCATTTCCGCGTGCTCGCGCACAGCACAGGTGTTTAGTACGATTATATCGGCCTTAAATTCGTCATCGGTCATCTCAAAGCCCATCTCGGCAAGGTAACCGCGGATTTTCTCGCTGTCTTCCTCGTTCTGCTGACAGCCGAAGGTGTCAACAAGCGCAAGCGGAATTTTTCCATCAAATCTTGCTCTCATCTCAGTGCAGATAGCAAGCTGTTTATCGATTTCTTCCGCAGGTATTTCTCTACGTTTTATGCTCATGTTTATAATTGTTCCTATCGTTAAAAAATGACCGTCTTGGGGTCCTTTCGGTATTCTTCGTCGCTTCATTAAAAAATCGCATTCGAAATAAAGGGTTTCTTATGATAATACCATTTATTTGTGGCATTTTCAATGCTTTTAATGTATAATATCAGCAGACGTACATTATACAAAATATAAAACATATGCCGCAACGGTGCGTTGCGCCTGTGGCATAATGACTCGATAATACGAATCCGATGAAAGGATACGCGCTATGTCAGAAATCAACATACTATCTCCGCACATTGCAGACCTTATCGCAGCCGGCGAAGTTGTCGAACGTCCTGCCTCCGTTATCAAGGAGCTTTTGGAAAACTCCTTCGATGCGGGCGCTTCAAATATAACAATCGAGCTTAAAGGCGGTGGAATGACATATATCCGCGTTACAGACGACGGAAACGGCATGCTTCCCGAGGATGCGGGGCTTTGCTTTCTCCGTCATGCGACAAGCAAACTTCATGACGAGCGCGGTCTTGAGTGCATCGTCACAATGGGCTTTCGCGGCGAGGCTTTGGCGGCGATTGCCTCTGTTTCCCGCGTGGAACTGCTCACGCGAAAAAAGGGCACGGATGTCGGCACACGCGTTGTTCTTGAAGCAGGCGATATTATCGAGATGACGCCTCATGGCTGTCCCGAGGGGACAACTCTTATTGTCCGTGACTTGTTTTATAACACCCCTGCAAGACTTAAATTCATGAAGACTGACAGAGCCGAAGGCTCTGCCTGCGCTTTTCTTGCGCTTCGCTGTGCTTTGGGACGTCCAGTGGTTTCAGTTCGTCTTATCAAGGACGGCGAAGAAGATTTTTTCTCGCCGGGCGACGGAAAAATCGGCTCCTGCACGTATAGCCTTCTTGGGCGCGACACCGCCAAGGAGCTGCTTGAGTGCGCGTCCTCCGACGATGGAATATCGGTTTCTGGCTTTGTCGGTTCGCCGAAGGCCGGTCACGGCAACAGAATGAAGCAGTTTTTCTTCTGCAACGGCCGCAGCATAAAATCTCAGCTTTTACAGGCCGCCGTCGAGCAGGCATATAAGAACACAATGCTGACAGGGCGCTATCCTGCCTGTGTTATATACCTCGGAATCAGCCCTGCCTCTGTTGACGTTAACGTACATCCTGCAAAAACGGAAGTCAAATTCCGCGATGAAAAGCGAATTTACGATGCCGTCTATTACGCCGCCCGCTCCGCGATAGAGAGCGAGAGCGGCACGGCCGAGATTAAGCTTTCTCCCTCCACAAAAGCTGTAGCCGCACCAAAAAAGGACTTTTTTAAGTCGATGGGTGCAACCGAGTTCCGCGATAAATTCTCCGATTCGTCAAAAGCAGCAGGTCCTGCTTTTTCTTCCCATACGGGCGCTCCAATTAAGCCCGCCGCAGTTCCTGACCGCGGAACTATCATTTGGAACAGAACCGCTGCTTCGTCTGCAAACGGCACAACCGTCCGCGAAAGCGAAACCCCTTACAAAACTTCTCAAAGAGCTTCCGAAAAGGCAGTTTTAATTCCGGAAGTTTCTGTCAGCCAAGGATCCTTCTCGGACTCTGTTAAGAAAACCGAAAAAACAAAAGCTGCATCAACTGAGGCAGACTATACGCTCGACGTCCGCGCAGACTTCCGCCTCGTGGGCGAAGCTATGAAAACCTACATAATCATCGAGAAGGACGGCGAGCTTTTGCTTATCGACAAGCATGCGGCTCACGAGCGTATAATATTCGATGCGCTCAAAAGTCAGGGTCGCGAAATAATGTCCCAGTCACTTCTTGTTCCCATAACGATAAAACTTCCGGCGGACGAAATCGAGCTAATCGAGCAAAACTCAGAAACCCTATCAGGTCTGGGCTTCGAGATTGAGCCCTACGGCGAGGACAGCGTTATTCTGCGAGGTGTTCCGGCGGATACAGACGCCTCCGATGCCGCTCCGATGGTCGAAGAAATCTGTGACAAACTCAAACGCGGCTCCGGCGTTTCACACGCTGATGTAATTGACGATATTCTCCACACCGTCGCCTGCAAGGCGGCAATCAAGGCTGGCTGGAACACCGAGGACTCGGAGCTTATGGAAATCGCAAAAGAAGTCGTTTCAGGCAAGGTGAAATATTGCCCTCACGGCAGACCTGTTGCGATTACTCTTACAAAAAAACAATTGGATAAGGAATTTTCGCGCATAGTATGAAGCTTTCAGTCCATACTGCGAAGATAAGATTATTACGGTGGTGAACCGATGGAAGACACAGCTCCTAAAATTGCAGTTATAACCGGCCCGACGGCAACGGGCAAAACAGCCCTCGGTGTTATCCTTGCAAAGGAACTGGGCAGCGAGATTGTTTCTGCTGACTCCATGCAGATCTATAGGCACATGAATATCGGCACTGCAAAGGTTACAAGCGAGGAAATGCAGGGCGTTACCCACCATATGATAGACATTGCCGAGCCTAACGAAGCTTATAATGTTGCGCGATATGTCAAGGAGGCAGACGCCTGTGTTCAGGACATTTTGAGCCGCGGCAAGCTTCCGATAATTGTCGGAGGAACCGGACTATACATTGACTCTCTCGTTGCAGGACGAAACTTTGACGATTTCTCATCTGACGAAACCCTTCGCCGTGAGCTGGACGCAAGGTACGGTACTATTGGCGGAGAAAAAATGCTGGAGGAGCTTCGCGCTTTCGACCCAGAACGCGCAAAAAAGCTTTATCCTTCGGATAAAAACCGAATTCTGCGTGCTCTTGAGGTCTATTATGTGACGGGCCGAACCATAACGGAGCATGACGAAGAGACACAGAAGGTCCCCAAGCGCTACGACGCCGCAGTCATAGCACTTTCCTTTGAAAACCGTGCGGATTTATACGAGCGAATCGATAGGCGTGTTGAGCTTATGACTAATGCGGGGCTTTTCGACGAGGTGCGCTCGATTCTGGAAAGCGGCGTTCCCGAAAAATGCACCGCTATGCAGGCTATAGGCTACAAGGAAGCGGCTATGGCGCTCCGCGGTGAAATCAGCGAAAATGAGGCCATTGAAATTGTCAAGCGTGAAAGCCGCCGATACGCAAAACGTCAGCTCACATGGCTTCGACGGAAAGAAAATATTGGCTGGCTATTGTGGAAAACCTCTCCTGATTTTGAATTTGGTCGACAGTTTTCGATAAAATTTTTGCTCTCACACGGATTAAAATAGTCTATGAACATTTCGTATTGGTATTGAGCCTTCGATTTGTTTAATATTACTATTTAATGGGGCGATAAATCGTGATAAAATTGCTGTCAGATGACTTGGGAAACAGTCCTGCCGAATCTGCTGTGCTGAATGCACGAAACATTTTGGGCCGCCCGGAGAGGGAGTTGGCATCTATGCAAAAGACACAGAACATCCAAGACACCTTGCTTAACCAAATCAGGCGTGAAAAGCAGACGGTGACATTCTTCCTTATAAACGGTTTTCAGTTGAAAGGCATTGTAAAGAGCTTTGTCAGCTTTGTTGTCATCCTTGAAACGGATGGGCGTCAGCAAATGATATATAAGCATGCTATTTCAACAATTGTACCCTCAAATTCGGTAGATTTGAGAGAGCCTCGATCTGTCGATGATAAAGAGCATACATAATTTGTCTGGGGTTTTCAGAGACGGCATATCCCGTTCGTTTGCTTGGGATAACATATCGGAAATATCCAAAGGGCAACATTGTTCCTTTGGATATTTCCATAAAACAGCGTAAAAAAGCAGCCACGCCCTCATACCGAGTTCCGAAAAAGGAGATACACAGATGAAACGAACAGACGCGCTGACAAAAGTTGTGTCCTTGCTCCTTTTTGGGGCTTTGCTTGCATATCTGGGCGTATATATTGTCCGCAGCGCCACGAACAATATCCGAACAGCCCCTGCCGTTTTCGTTTCGCTGACGGAAAACGCTGTTGCCTCCGGAATCATAGTTCGTAATGAAACCCTTATACAAAGCGACGAGAAATATCTGAGCATAGTCGCCGAAAGCGGACAGATGGTTTCCGCTGGTGAAACTGTCGCGGTTGTATATTCCGGCGAAGATGCGCTTGCACGTGCGGCTAAAATTCGTGAGTTGGAGCTGAAAAAACAATATATAAGCTCCGTACTTTCAGGGGAAAGCTCCGCTGAGAGCCTTTCTGACAGGGACACATCTATCAAAAACGCCCTAATTTCCCTTGCCGCGTCCGCCGCTCGACACAATACGGAAAATCTCGCCTCCGCCTCGATGAGCTTAAGCTCGCTCGTAATACAAAACACTGAAATCAAGACAACGGATGTCGATTTAAATCTCGTAAATACGGAGCTTGATAGCCTAAAGCAGAGTGCACTTTCCGACACCTCAGCCATTAAGGCAACTTCACCGGGGCTATTTTCCGCAACCCCGGACGGCTTTGAGTACATTGCGCCCGACACACTTTCGGGGCTGACACCCGATAAGCTTCAATCACTCGAAGAAGCGCCGCAAGAGCTTGCGGACAATGTTCGCGGGAAGCTCGCTTCTCCTTATGAATGGTTCTTTGCCGCAACCGTATCCCAGACCGATGCTTCAAGGCTTGAAGTCGGCCAAATCGCCACTTTGGATTTCGGAAGATATTGCAGCAATCAGCTTTCTGCTAAGGTTATCTCCATCAGTACGCCGTCAGGCGAAGAGTGCACGATAGTCTTCAGATGTACGGAAGCAACCACAGAAATGCTCTCCGTCAGACTCGCAACCGCTGAAATTGTTTTCGATGCCCACGAGGGAATCCGCGTTCCCAAGCAAGCTGTTTTATCGGATCAGGGAGGCTCATATATATACACCCTCACAGGCATGCAGGCTGAAAAAAAATATATTTCTATCGTTTGGGAAGCCGAAGAGTACTACCTTGCCGACGTTTCTAAAGATTCAGCTTCTTTGAGGGCGGGAAATGACATAATTCTCACAACAAAAGGGCTTTATGACGGCAAGATAATGAGCGAATAACGCATTTTGCTAAAGAAAAAGAGGGATGAGTTATTTGAGTATCACTGAAAACGTCGGCTGCGTAAAAAGCCAAATAGAAAAAGCGGCAATAGCCGCACATAGATTGCCCAACGAGATAACTCTGGTTGCGGCAACAAAAATGAACTCTGCGGAGAAAATCGCCGAGGCGATTTCTGCTGGTGTTTCTGTCTGCGGAGAAAACCGCGTGCAGGAGCTTCTTGAAAAGAATACTCAAGATGCTTATATCGGCTCGTCAATCCACTTCATCGGACATCTGCAAAAAAATAAGGTCAAACAAGTCGTGGGCATATGCGACCTTATCCAATCCGTTGATTCGCTTGAACTGCTTTCGCTGATTGACATCCGCGCAAAGGCTCTTGGAATACGGCAAGAGGTTCTCCTCGAAATCAACATCGGCGATGAGGACTCAAAGTCGGGAATGGTTGAAACAGACCTTCCCCTAATTCTAGAAAAAGCTTCTTCATTCTCCTCTGTTTTCATCCGCGGTATTATGGCAATACCTCCCATTTCAAACTCTGCAGGAGCAAATCGGGTCTATTTTGCCCACATGCGTCAGCTTTTTATTGACAATTCAGCAAAAAAATACGATAATGTCAGCATGGATTTTCTATCTATGGGCATGAGCGGAGATTTTGAGGAAGCTATTGCGGAGGGCTCGAATATGGTTCGGGTCGGCTCTGCGATTTTTGGTGCCCGTGCATATCCCGCGGAAGACCATTAGTAAATAGCTCACCATTTTTCCCCTTTTTTCTAATTTTTCCATTTCCGTATTACTTAAAATAAATCTTAGCTTCATAAGATGTGCCTACCGTTTTTAAGCGGTTGCTATGCAAAGCGCTCCTTCACTTGTCCGTTTTGTGTTTATGCACCATGAAGAGAAAGGTCATAATTATGGGTCTGTTAGACGAGCTTAAAAAGCTCACTCGTCCTTACAGTGGTGATGAATATGACGATTTCGGCGACGAGTTTGCCGAAACTCCGGCAGAAACACGCGTTCCCGCCTCCGACAGTCAGAAAAAATACGCGGCTTCTTCCGAGCGCCGCAATCCTTTTTCCGATTACGATGCACATCCTGTCACTCCGGCAAGGCGCGACAAGGTGGTCACTCTCGGCGGAGGTCCTGCCCCGCAGATTGTTCTTGTTAAGCCAGAGCGTTTTGAAACCGCTGCAGAAATTGCAGATCACCTACGCGAGAGACGCAGCGTTGTCATGAATCTTGAACAGACAAGCAAGGACACAGCTCGTCGGCTTATTGATTTTCTGAGCGGCGTTGCCTATGCTCTCGACGGAAAAATCAAGAAGATTGCCGCAAACACCTATATAATCACCCCTTATAACATGGACGTGATGGGCGACCTCATTGACGAAATCGAAAACAGCAGTCTTTATATGTAAACAAGCTCCAAGCAACTTTTCTCAGTCAAAGTTGGAACGTGAACACACGTTTTTCAAGTTCAGAGCCACAAATCCGTACTTACGTTCCGTTTGTTTTTTTGAATCGGCTGTTAAACGCAAATTAGTAACCGTGATAGATTTTTGCACTTCGCAAGATAGAAAGGGATTTTGATATGCTGACACCTCAGAATTTTAGAGAGAAAACCTTTGAAAAAGCGATCTTCGGTGGCTACGATATGGGTGCCGTGGATGATTTTCTGGACGAAGCCGCTAACGATTATGCGGCAATCGCAAAGGAAAACATGGTCCTAAAAAGTAAAATGAAAGTTCTCGTGGACAAGATTGAAGATTACAGAGCCACGGAAGATTCCATGCGTCTTACCCTGCTCTCCGCTCAGAAGCTGAGCCTGCAGATTGAGGAAGATGCCCGCAAAAAGGCCGATGAAGCCCTTGCCAGTGCTCGCTCTGAGGCAGAACGTATCACCCGCGAAGCCTATACCCAGCGTACGACCGAGGAAGCCATACTTCTCGAGGCGAAGCGCGAAAGCACCCAGTACATAGAAAATATGCGTATGATTTGCTCGAAGCAGCTTGATTTTCTTGACAATTTGAAAGGCATGAAGCTAGATGACATTTCTCGTCCCGCGCCCGCTGTCGAAACCGTCGAGGAAACAGTACGCAGCATCGAAAGCTCTGTCGAAAAGCTTTCCGATTCCGGCGATGCGGATGAGGAAATCCGTCGTGTCGTAACCGGAACGACTGAAGCTCCTTTCAACAAATTTGAAGAGCCGACACGTCAGTTCGCGTCAAGCAATGCCTCGGCGCCGACAAGTCAGTTTTCCTTCGACAATCTCCGTTTCGGAAAATAAACACTTTATCCGCTATTCGCTTTCCGTACAAACATATCATAATGGGCTTATAAGCGAATTGAGGTTAACGGCATGTGCCGCGGTTGCCGCGTGTCAGTGAGCGGCACGCCTAATATTAAGTTTGGTATTTAGTGTGATAAATCACACTAAATACCATTGGGGCGGGGCATAATACGCTGCAGTGCTGTGCCGCGCCCCGTAGCTATTATATGATCTCTTTCGTCCTTTAAGGACGGAGAGCTGTTGCGGAAAAACCACGAAATACATAATTCCCGCAACTTTAGGTATCACTTATTTCAGATTGGAGCCAACGCCAAATGCCACAGGATTACAACAGTACCGTGAATCTTCCTCAGACCGACTTTGCGATGCGCGCTTCACTTGCGGCCCGTGAACCGGATATGCTAAAAAGCTGGTATGAAGACGACATATACAACAAAATGCTTGCCCGCAACGAGGGAAAGCCCAGATTCATTCTTCATGACGGCCCCCCGTTTTCAAACGGCTATATTCACATGGGCACAGCCATGAACAAATCTCTCAAGGATTTTATCGTTCGCTATAAGAACATGTCAGGCTTTCAGGCGCCCTTTGTCCCCGGTTGGGACAACCACGGAATGCCCATCGAAAGCGCCATCATTAAGCAGAACAAGCTTGACAGAAAAAAGATGTCGATTCCCGAATTTCGCGACGCTTGCCGTGATTTTGCCGCGAAATTTGTAGATATACAGCGTGAACAATTTAAACGTCTTGGCGTTATGGGGCAGTGGGATAAACCTTATCTCACCATGGACCCCACTTTCGAGGCCGAAGAAGTCAAGGTTTTCGGCAAGATGTATGAAAATGGCTACATCTATCGCGGCAAAAAGCCCGTCTACTGGTGCTGCCATGACGAGACCGCTCTTGCGGAAGCAGAAATTGAATACGCAGACGACAGCTGCAAATCCATCTATGTAAAATTTAAGGTTACAGACGACCTCGGCAAACTCTCGAAATTTGCCGACCTCAATAACACATACTTCGTTATTTGGACAACCACCACCTGGACCATACCCGGAAACCTTGCAATCAGCCTTAATGCAAACCTTGACTACGTTCTGGCAAAAGTCCCGAGCGGCGAAACCTACGTCCTTGCAAAGGAGCTTCTTGGAGCAGTTGCAAAATCTGCCGGTATCGAGAGCTTTGAAGTTCTGACTGAACTAAAAGGTTCGGAATTTGAATTCATGCGTGCGAAACACCCGCTCTATGCCCGTGAGAGCATCATAATAAATGGCGACCACGTAACCCTTGAAGCCGGTACCGGCTGCGTTCATACCGCGCCCGGACATGGTATGGAAGACTATATGATCTGCCAGAAATACGATTACAGCGGTAAAACGAAAATCGGTATCATTGTCCCTGTTGACGACCGCGGAATTATGACCAGTGAATCCGGCAAATACGACGGCATGTTCTACTCTAAGGCAACCGACGCGATCTGGCAGGATTTGTCTGACTGCGGCGCTCTTCTTGCCTCACAGACAATAAGCCACCCCTACCCTCATTGCTGGCGCTGCAAGAACCCCATCATCTACCGCGCTACGGATCAGTGGTTCTGCTCTGTGGACGCCTTCAAGGAAGAAGCGGCAAATGCCTGTGACAGTGTCACTTGGCTGCCCGAATGGGGGCACGACCGCATAGTTTCCATGGTTCGTGAGCGCTCGGACTGGTGTATTTCCCGTCAGCGCCAGTGGGGTCTGCCCATTCCTGTATTATATTGTGAAGCCTGTGGCGAACCCATCTGCACTCCCAAAACCATTGATAAGATTTCCAAAATCTTCGGCGAACAAGGCTCCAATGCTTGGTTTTCAACCGAAGCTTCAAAATTATTGCCCGATGGTTTTATCTGTCCAAAATGTGGCAGCAAGCACTTCGCCAAAGGCACCGACACGTTGGACGGCTGGTTTGATTCCGGTTCCACTCACTATGCATCCTTGGAGCACGACAACGCCGCCGATTGGCCGGCCGACCTCTATCTTGAGGGTGCCGATCAATATCGCGGCTGGTTCCAGTCCTCTCTGCTCACCGCCGTTGCCACAAAAGGCAGCGCACCCTACAAGGCTGTCCTTACACACGGCTGGACAGTGGACGGCGAGGGAAAGGCGATGCACAAGAGCCTTGGCAACAGTGTTCTCCCTGATGAGCTTATTCCAAAATACGGTGCTGACCTCATGCGTCTGTGGGCGGCAAGCGCCGACTACCGCGTTGACATGCGCTGTTCGGACGGCATATTTAAACAACTTTCCGACACTTACCTAAAAATCCGCAATACGGCGCGCTTCATGCTCGGAAACCTTGACGGCTTCAATCCCGACAACCTTGTAAGCTTCGCCGATATGGAAGAGCTCGACAAGTGGGCTATGTCCCGCACAAACAAGCTCATAGAAAAGTGCGTTGCCGCATATGAGAGCTACGAGTTCTACAATGTAATCCACGCGGTTCACAAATTCTGTGTCATGGACATGTCCAATTTCTATCTGGACATTGTCAAGGACAGACTTTACTGCGAAAAGCGCGACAGCTTGCTCAGAAGAAGCGCTCAGACCGCGCTGTACGGCATTTTGGACGCGATGGTCCGTCTTATAGCCCCGATTCTTGCGTTCACCTCAAACGAAATCTGGCTGTCTATGACGCACGGCAACAACGCAAATGCACAGCACGTCATGCTAAACGATATGCCCCATGTAAACCCTGCGTATATTTTCGACAATGACACCGAGGAGCGTTTCAATGCGCTTATAGTCCTGCGTAACGATGTCAACAAGGCTCTGGAGCTTGCCCGTGCGGAAAAGATCATTGGCAAACCGTTGGAGGCCTCTGTCACTCTTTTCGTTTCCGAAAGCGCAAAAGCGCAGTTCGAAAAAATCGCCGCAATGCCTCTTTCCATGATTTTCATCGTCTCCGAAACGAAGATCGTTTACGGCAGCGGTGAAGGCTATGAGGGCGACGAGTTTAAAGGGATAAGCATTCATATCGACCCCTGCACCGCGCCAAAGTGCATACGCTGCTGGATGCATAACGAGCATGTCGGCGAAAATGCCGAGCATCCCGAGCTTTGCCCTCGCTGCGTTGCAGCCGTTTCGGACTAAACAAAACTCTGCCGCACGGCGTTAGGCTTTGCTGCGGAAAAAAATCTATCTCAGGAGGTACCTGCCATGCTGTATGCATTTGTTGTGGTAATCATCCTAATAATCGATCAGGCAGTAAAATTTTGGGCCAGCACAAACCTTATGGATGCGACGGTCCCCCTTATACCCGGTGTCATTCAGCTTACGTATACGCAAAACACGGGTGCCGCTTTTGGTATTCTTAGTACAGGTGGTTGGCGATGGTTTTTTGTAATTCTGACAATTGTAGTCGCAATAGCCGCCATCGTTCTTCTGGCGAAACATATCATCAAAGGGAAACTCGGACGCTGGATGTTGGTTCTTGTCATTGCGGGCGGGTTGGGCAACTGCATTGACCGCCTGTTTAACGGCTATGTCGTGGATATGTTCCAGTTTCAATTCAAGATTTTTGGTCAAGATTTTGCAATCTTTAACGTTGCAGACATTTTCATTACCGTCAGCGGAATCATATTCTGTCTCTACCTCATCTTCCACAAAGAACCTGAAGAAGATCCTGTTCCCGTTCCCGAAAGAGCGCCGACACGCCAAATGCAACAGAGCTCTGAGCACCCTGTCAGAGCGGATTATATTTCTCAGCTCAAGCGCCCCGTTGTGGAAGGCCGCAAGAACATGGAAGCGGAAATCGCCGCAAAGACAATCGAAGCCGCGCCCTTCCACAGCACTCCCGAAGCCACTCCCTTGCATAAAGACGAAATCACTATAACGGACTGGAATATGCCCGATTTTGCAATCACCGAAAAGAAATCTCCTGAAGCAAGCCCCGCACTGGCACCAAAAACGGAATTTGTTGATCCTTTCAAGTCCGAGCCGGCACCCGAGCCAAAGATCGTAAGCTTTGACGAACTTATTAAAGCGCCTGCCGCACCCACAAAGAAGAACGATTCGGACTTCAACCTTGAGGATATTATTGCGGAGTTTAAGGATAAATGATAAACACATACTCAATAAAAGCACAGGAGAGCGGCGAGCGTATCGACGCTCTCCTTGCGCAAGAAATAGACGAAATAACCCGCTCGCAGGTGGTTCGGCTCATATCCGAAGGTGCTGTAACTCTGCGCTGCGCACCCATAAAAAAGAACCACCGCGTAACAGCCGGTGAAATTTTTGTTGTTGAAATCCCCGAGGCCGAAGACACAGAGATTATTGCGGAGAATATTCCGCTTGACATCGCTTTTGAGGACGACGACCTCGTTGTTGTCAATAAGCCTCGCGGTATGGTTGTTCACCCTGCCCCCGGACATGCAAACGGAACGCTTGTTAATGCTTTGCTTTGGCACTGCGGCGAAAGCCTTTCCGGTATAGGCGGCGAAAAGCGTCCGGGAATCGTCCATAGAATCGACAAGGATACCTCCGGGCTTCTGATTGTCGCGAAAAACGACTTTGCCCACCGCTTCCTTTCCGCTCAGCTTGCCGACCACAGTCTTAGCCGTACCTATGAAGCGGTGGTCTGCGGCAGGGTAAAGGACGACGAGGGTGTCATCGACGCACCCTTAGGCCGCCATCCAAATGACCGCAAGCGCATGGCAGTTACGGAGAAAAGCTCCAAAAACGCCATAACGCACTATGAGGTCATCACTCGCTATGAGGGCTACACGCATGTAAGGTGTCGTCTTGAAACTGGACGTACTCACCAGATAAGGGTGCATATGGCATACATCGGTCACCCTGTTTTGGGAGACATGGTCTATGGCCGAAAACGTGCGGAAAAGGGACTCGAAGGCCAGTGTCTGCACGCGAAAACCCTGTGCTTTATCCATCCGCGCACTAACGAGCTGTGCGAAGTAACAAGCGAACTTCCCGACTACTTCACTGACGTTCTTTCCCGTCTGGGCGAAAAAATCGGCTGATCAACGATAAAATCACCTCGGAACAAAATGTTCCGAGGTGATTTTTCCTAAGATAATCATATGTCAGCTTCGCTGATTCACTATGGAAAAGCCCTGAGCTTTCAGCGCTTCCCTAATTGCTTCCACCTGCGCATAGTCGCGTGTTTCAAGCTGGAGCGTCAGGAAACAGGAATTTATCGCCATGTTTTCCTCACTTCTGTTGTAGTGCACGGACACGACATTGCCGCCCTGCTCTGCGATTGTCTTTGAAACGAGCTCGAGTTGCCCCGGCTTATCCGTCAGCGCAACGCAGAGATTTGAGAAGCGTCCGGCCTTTAATAATCCTCGTGTAATAACACGGCTCAAAATATTCACGTCTATATTTCCGCCACTTATTAGGCATACGGCCTTTTTGCCCTTGATATCGACCTTCCTAAACATCGCTGCCGCAACCGCAACTGCACCCGCTCCCTCGGCGATGAGTTTCTGCTGCTCAATAAGCTCCAAAACCGCTGTTGCGACCTCATCATCCGTTACCGTAACGATTTCGTCAACGTATTTGGATACAAGCTCGAAGGTGAGGTCTCCCGGACGCTTTACGGCTATGCCGTCGGCAAAGGTGGCAACGCCTGTCAGCTCCTCTATTTTCCCGCAGCACACGGAATTTGCCATTGAGGGCGCACCCGCTACCTGAACGCCGTAAACCTTACACTTTGGATTCAGCGTTTTAACAGCAAAAGCAAGCCCCGAAATCAGCCCGCCGCCGCCTATTGGTACGATGACGGCCTCCATATCTGGAAGCTGCTCCAAAAGTTCAAGCCCGATTGTGCCCTGTCCCGCTATTACATCCTCGTCGTCAAAGGGATGGATGAACACTCTTCCCTCGATTTTTTCAAGTTCGCGCGCTTTTTTATATGCGTCGTCATAAACGCCGTTGACAAGCACGACCTCGGCTCCGTAACGCTTTGTCGCCTCGATTTTACTGATAGGCGCGCTGTCGGGCAGGCAGATTTTTGAGGAAATGCCCTCCATAGACGCTGCACGGGCAACGCCCTGCGCATGGTTCCCCGCACTGCAAGCTATAACGCCGCGCGCCTTATCTTCCGCTGAGAGCTGACTGATTTTGTAATAAGCTCCGCGAACCTTAAACGAACCGGTCACCTGAAGGTTCTCGGTTTTGAGATACAGCTCGCCCTCGGAGGGAATGTTCGGTGCATATATCAAATCTGTCTGGCGAATTGCATTTTTCATAGTAAACGCCGCGTGGTAAATCTTGTCTAGTGTCAGCATATTTATCAGTCCTTTTCAAATTATGGGATATAAAAACTCCGTCTCAGTTAAGAGACGGAGATAAATTCCGCGGTACCACTCTTCATTGCCCCTAAAGGCCTCTCATAGACGCCAAAAGCGTCCGCTTCTGTAACGGGAAGACCCGGTATTGCTTACTGTAATGTTCGGCAACCGACTTAGGGGTGATATGGAACCAGCAGCAACTGCCGTATCGCACCAAACTACGGCTCTCTGAAAGTTGCAGATGCTTTTCCCTGTCCCCTTCAACGTCTTTAAACATATTTCATTACTTAAGGGTTGAAAATTTAAATCAAATATACTGCCTTTTTCACTAGTTGTCAACTGTTATAATTGTTGACATTTTTTCAAAGAAAGAATTAGAGCTTTTTAATTATGGGTAACGCATACTTCTTATAGACATAATAGCGATACTGGACTCCTGCTGAGGATGCCATAAGAGCGCTCTCACTTTCAAATTCCCATTCAAAGTTCTCGTCAAGGTTTTTAAAGAAGGCGTCGCACTCGGGTCGTGCATAAATTTTGGTAATGTAGACATTTTCGCAATAAGATAGCAACTCGTTATAAACGCTTGCGCCGCCAATGACATAAACATTCGGATGATCCTTGACCATTTCCAAGACTTCCTTAACACTATGAGCCACGGTAGCCCCCTCGATTTCGATGTCCTGATGGGTCATCACAATGGTCTTGCGGTTTTTTAGCGGCTTGCCGTTTGGAAAATCTTCAAGGGTGCGGCGTCCTACGATGACGGTTCCGCCCTCTGTCAGCTCCTGAAAATGCTTTCTGTCCTCTGGGATAACCAGTGGCTGCGTTCCCTTTGCGCCAATGCCCCAGTTCTGGTAATATGCTACGATTGCGTCCATTTTTCGTTCTCCTTATGCAATTCTATATTCCCCTTGAAATTCGGCGGCGCTAATACTATGTGGAGTTCACACCGCAACCGGTATCTTTTCGTTAAACTCGCCATACTCATAACCCTCGATAGTGAAGCTATCGCGAGTGAATTTATAAAAATCGTTTACGTTCTCGTCAATCGTAAATTTCGGTGCTTTCTTGGGTTCTGTTGAGATGAGCTTTTCAACCACGGGAACATGGCGGTCATATATGTGCGCGTCCGCAATAACGTGTATCATTTCGCCAACCTTCAGTCCGCTGACCTGCGCGAACATGTGGGTAAGAACAGCATACTGGCAGACGTTCCAATTGTTTGCGGCAAGCATGTCCTGCGAGCGCTGATTAAGAATACTGCTCAGCGTATTGCCTGATACATTGAAGGTCATCGAATAGGCACAGGGGTAAAGCGCCATGTCCGATAAGTCGGCAAAATTGTAAATGTTCGTCATAATTCTTCGGCTCGCGGGATTGTTTTTCAGGTCGAATATTACTCTGTCCACCTGATCCATGTCGCCTTCCGGGTAATGGTGCTTTAGCCCGAGCTGATAACCGTAGGCTTTGCCTATGCTGCCGTTTTTATCGGCCCACTGATCCCAGACGCGAGTACGCAGTTCATTTACGTTGTTGGACTTTGTCTGCCATATCCACAAAAGCTCATCGATAGCCGATTTTAGGAAAGTACGGCGGAGCGTAAGAATCGGAAATTCTTTTGAAAGGTCGTAGCGGTTGACAATACCGAATTTTTTTATGGTGTGTGCCGGAGCTCCGTCCTCCCATTTTGGGCGAACCTCTCTATCGGTATCCCAAACTCCGTTTTCCAGAATGTCTTTGCAGTTTTGAATGAAAACTTCGTCCGCCATGCTCATAGCCGCGCACCTCCGAGCCCCATTATTTTAAGAATGAATCTCTTTATATGTTTTTCTGATTATACCGCAAATTCTCTTTGGATTCAACACGGACTTGTTCCAACTCCGAAATATATTTTGCGCAAAAAATATCCGCACTCCCCAAAAGGAGAGTGCGGAAACTCAATTTGATTAGAATGTACCGCTAATCAGTTAGCACATTTCATAGACGCCGGCAGCGCCCATGCCGCCGCCGATGCACATGCTGACGATTCCGTACTTCTTACCTGTGCGCTTAAGCTCGCTGAGGAGCTTGCAGGTAAGCATAGCTCCTGTGGCGCCGAGGGGGTGACCCAGAGCTACGCCGCCGCCGTTGGGGTTAACCTTGGTTGTGTCGAGCTTGAGCTCCTGGATGCAGGCAAGAGCCTGAGAGGAGAAAGCCTCGTTGAGCTCAAAGAGATCGATGTCGTCCTGCTTGAGGCCGGCGATCTTAAGAGCCTTCGGAATAGCTGCGACAGGGCCCATGCCCATGTAAGCGGGATCTACGCCTGCTACTGCGAAGCTGAGGAACTTTGCGATGGGCTTAAGTCCAAGCTCTTCAGCCTTTTCCTTAGCCATGATCAGAACAACAGCTGCTGCGTCGTTCATCTGGGAAGCGTTACCTGCTGTAACTGTTCCGTCTTTCTGGAATACGGGCTTCAGCTTTGTGAGCTGCTCCATCGTAATGCCATAACGGATACCTTCGTCCTTGTTAAAGGGCTCGGAATACTTTACAACGTGGCCGGTCTTCTCATCGGTTTTGTACATAACAGCGTCAACAGCGATGATTTCATCATCAAACTTGCCGGCGTTCTGAGCTGCTTCTGCCTTATGGTGGCTGTTCACAGCAAACTCATCCTGCATTTCGCGGGTGATGCCGTACTTTGCAGCAACATTTTCAGCTGTGTTGCCCATTGCTGTCATAGCATTGGGGTTTCCTGTTGCAAGGGAAACAACTGGAACGTTGAGGTTTCCGCCCATAGGAATCATGGACATTGTTTCAACGCCGCCTGCAAGGATGATGTCTGCCTGTCCTGCCATAATTGCGTTTGCGCCGTTTGCAATAGCCTGAAGGCCAGAAGAGCAGAAACGGTTAATTGTGATTGCGGAAACGGTCTCGGGAATGCCGGAAAGCAGGCCAATGTTACGAGCAACATTTGTACCTGTTTCAGCTTCCTGGAATGCGCAGCCGAGGATAATGTCGTCTATCAGAGCGGTATCAAAGGTCGGAACCTTTGCAAAAAGGCCCTTAATGACCTGTGCTGCATAATCTTCGGGTCTTGTGTCTTTCAATGTGCCCTTCGGAGATTTTCCGATGGCACTACGTGCATATGCTACTACTACTGCTTCTCTCATGATTATTCCCCCTTAATTGCGGACAGGCTTGCCGTTCATAAGCATGCCTACGATACGGTCCTGCGTCTTTTCCTCGCCGGCAAGGGACAGGAATGCTTCGCGCTCAAGATCACGAATCTGCTGAGCGGAAACTTCTGCACCATAGGGCAGATCGCCGCCAGTGATAACGTGAGCTATCTTCTCGCCGATGTGGATGTCATATTCGGAACCAAAGTGACCATTCTTCATCATCAACATGTCATATGCGATTGCGCCGTAGCCGTAGTCGCCTGCAACCTTGATGGTGGGATCGGCACCGGGACGATAGTTGTGTTTTGCCATCCAGAGAACCATTTCCTTGGCGGACTGGAGCTGCTTTGCTTTGTTGCGCTCAACATAGGTGCCCTTGGAAAGGTAGCCGGCATCGATAGCTGCATCAGCGCCGACATTGACCTTACCAGTCATGATGTACTGCCACAGAGCCTTAATAGCATCATAACGGGACTTCTTCTGGTCGTTGTAGCAACGGTCCATCATACGGATGAGCATTTCAGTGCAGCCGCCGCCTGCGGGAATAAGACCTACGCCTACTTCAACGAGACCCATGAAGGTATCGGTGTGGGGAACGCAAGCCGGGCAATGGATGGTAACTTCGCAGCCGCCGCCGAGGGTCTGGCCGAACGGAGCGGAAACAACAGGACGCGCGGCAAACTTAAGAGCCTTCGTGCCTGCCTGAAGTCCCTGGATAAGTTTATCGAGTTTATCGAATTCCTTGTCCTGAGCAAGGTTAACTATTGTAACAAGGTCTGCGCCTACGCAGAAGTTCTTGCCTTCGTTGCCGACAACAAGACCCATCCAGTCGTCGCCCTTGAGCATATCGGTAGCCTTGAGCATCATTTCACCGACAGCCTCGCCGATGGCGTTGGCCTGGGAGTGGAATTCGAGGCAAAGAACGCCGTCGCCGATGTCGCGGACGGAAGCGGCTTCGTTTCCGGCAACTTCGGTGGTTCCCGTAAGGGTCAGATACTTGCTGGTGGTAACAGCGGAGGAATAGAACTTTTCCTTACCGGAGGCGAGCATATCGAGAACCCACTTTGGGATTTCTTCGCCGTCAGCCTGCCATGCTTCGACAGATTTTCTGACACCGATCTTGTCCCACAGCTGGAATACGCCATAGGTCCAGTTGAATCCTGCGGTAAGAGCCCTATCAATTTCTTTGAAGTCATCGGCAATTTCGGGAACAAGACGTGCAGAATAAAGGAGAAGACCCTTGTTGAAGTCATATGTAAACTTCTGCTCTTTGGTATCGCCAAAGGTCATGTATGCATACTTGTTGCCGGACTCGTTTGCAGCTTCAATTGAGGGAATCGCATCGGCTTTCTTGTTGACGTAGGTCTTTGTTGCTTTGTCATAACAAAGTACAACTTTTTTGCCGTCAATGATTTCCTTCTTGTAGAAGCCCTGCTTTGTCTTATCGCCGAGCAGCCCAGCTGCGACCATTTCCTTGAGGAACTTGGGAGGATCATATTCGACCTTCTCACGAGCGTCTGTTGTAACTTCAAGTACGTTGTCGGCAACGTGGCACAGAATGTCAAGACCAACCATATCTGAGGTCTTGCAGGTAGCGGTCTTTGTGTGAGCCATGATAGGTCCGGTCAAAGCGTCAAGTGTCGGGATGTCATACTCGTACTTCTCTCCCAGATTCATAGCGAGAACAGCTGCGAAAACGCCGATACGGTTACCAACGAAGTTCGGTGTGTCCTTAGCATTTACAACAACCTTGCCGAGGGAGTTCTCAGCAAACTCCTGCATACGTGCATAGGCATCCATATCGGTCCATTTGGTGGCGATCATCTCGAACAGAGCCATCCAGCGAGGGGGATTGAAGAAGTGAGTGCCCATGAAGTATTTTTTCATGTCATCGCTCAGTCCGTCAATTATCTTGTGTACGCTGACGCCGGAGGTGTTGGAGGAAACGATAGCATCCGCTTTACGGTGGGGCTCGATTTGTCTGAGAACGCTCTGCTTGACGCTAATGTTCTCGGAAACAGCTTCGATGATCCAGTCGGCGTCGTCAATCTCGTCCAAGTTGTCGGTTGTATTGCCGGGCTTGACATTCATGATGGCAGCCTTGGAATAGAGCATATTGTTTCTGGGGTTCTTGATCTTGTCAATTCCTGCGAGAGCGAAACGGTTACGGAATTCGTAGCTCTGCTCGGTTAGGCCCTTTGCCTTGTCTTCATCGGTCAGTCCCTTGGGAGGAACGATGTCCAGCATAGCAACCTGTACGCCGACACTTGCAAGTAGGCCGGCGATTGATGCACCCATGACACCGGCGCCCATAACGACGGCTTTGTTAATGTTCTTACTCATGAGATAGCTTCTCTCCTTTTGCTTTCTATTAAACTCAGCGCGGGACTTTACTGCCCCGTGCGGGATTTACTAAGTAACTTGTGGTAACGAGTATTTGACGCACGCTTTTTGCAGTGCGCTCAGCCGAGATAATGCTGACCCATATACTCGCTATACCCTTACATGGCTTTGCTATCGTCATGGTGGGGAGGCGGCGAAGGTTGAGCATCTGGGTTAAACCCCTTCAAGCAGCTCGTACCCCCTCCCACCGGAGACGATAGTAACCGTGTCTTATATATATGTTATGGTAAGGAAAATTAGGTCAGTTCAGATCATGCAAATTGTCCTCTGTGGCAAGACCATGTCCCGCCATCACTAACAATGGCTTGGTTTTATTTGAAGCTGGCTCTTCTCTTCTCGCAGAATGCGGAAACGCCTTCTGCAAAGTCGTCGGTAGCGCCGCAAGCGATCTGAGCGTCAACTTCTTTTTTGACATACTCGTCGAAGCCCTTGAACTCGGACTCCCAGACCAGTTCCTTGATGTATTTATAAGAAGCGGACGGGCCGTAGGTAAACTTCTTTGCGCGTTTCAGAGCTGCTTCAGCAAACGCGTCGTCGTCTTCGATGACTTCATTGATCATGCCGAGAACCTTGGCATCGTCGGCAAAAACCATCTGGCCGCCGTCCATAGCAAGCTCATTAGCCTTCTTGACGCCAACCGCACGGGTAAGAAGATATATGCCGCCTGCATCCGGAACCAGGCCAAGCTTTGAGAAGGCAGTCATAAAGACCGTCGCCTGAGTAGCCATCGTATAGTCGCAAGCGAGAGCAACACCGATTCCGGCACCGGCACAAGCGCCCTGAACAGCGCCGACAACGGGCTTTGAGCTCTTGAGAATAGCCTTAGTAACATTTGCCATTTTGGAGATTGACTTGCCGAATTCTACTCCAAATGCCTCTCTGCTGTTGTGGGTAATGCCGTCGTACATGGCAGCTACGTCGCCGCCTGCGGAGAATGCCTTTGTTGTGGTGCTGTTGAGAAGGATGCACTTAACGTCGGGATCATTTTCAGCCATCTTGATAGCTGCTTCGAGGTCGCCGAGCATAATCTCGTCAAAAGCGTTCATGTTCTTGGGGCTGTCCATTGAGATGATTGCAACTTTTTCGTCTACTGCATACTTAACCTTAGTAAATTCCATAATTCTAGTCCTTTCCAATTGTTAGATAAAGTAGTATAGCGCTCACTCGTCCGCTGACGGTGAACTCACTAATGCATTATACTAGCAAATGGTGTGCCAATGCAAGCTGCCAACTCCTCTTTTGTTAAAATCACATAATAAACTCCTGTTAATGTCTGCATTATTTACATACGTTTTGGATACGTTTCATCACCTATTTTTTGACTACATTTGTCATTCGGCCGAATATACTAATTATTGAGGGAATTGCCTCATTTAGAATGAATCAATCGCCATACGCTTTGTGTCACAGTTGTTCCAATATGTTCCAAGCCGTTTTGAGCTCCATATTTTACACAAAACAGCACCCTCAAAATCTAATGTTTGGCGCTTGCTTTTTAAAAACCTGTGATTTATAATCATTTGTGTATAAGACAGGGGCGTTGTCGGAGATTCGTCGCCGTTTTTGGTCGCTGTGCTGTAAACATCCGTAATGGGAACCCTTTATCGTTCTCAATTAATAATAAAATGTTTTATATGAGGAGTTTGAATTATGTACAATCCCGATCCCGAAGACAGAAAGAAATCGCAGCGTGCCCTTGCTAAGGCCTTCCCCCGTAACGAAGAGGGCTTTAAAAATCTTCTCCACGCCCAGCTCTATTTTGCTTACATCCCCCTCTATGTTTACTACATGAGAGAATCGTTTAACAATTACCTTCCCGAGCCCGATGTTCTCGTGAAGCCCAGGGGTATCGAATTTGATGTCGTTGATGAGCTCGTCAAGACCGCTGTCAATGAGTGCAACAGAGGTGCCGGCTCTCTTATGACCAACACATACCACGCAAAGGTTCTTCGTCTTGAAGATGCGGAGCAGATTGTTACACTCACAGAGGACCTCAACCTCGGCGAACTGCCCAAGACGATTATGCCTTATGAAATTGCCAAAAGCGCCATCATCGAAGCTGCCGACCGCATTGCAGTAATCGACTGCGTATGCCGTAATACCAGAGGAGAAAAGGGCTGCCAGCCCCGCGATGTCTGCATCGTCATCGGCGAGCCTTGGGTTTCGTGGTGCCTGGATCGTGACAGATACCTCAACGGCCACATTGTCACTCAGGAAGAGGCTCTTAAAATTCTCCGCGAGTGCCACGAAAGAGGCAACGTCCACGCTGCCTTCTTCAAAGATATCGCTGCCGGACGTCTGTACAGCATCTGTAACTGCTGCCCCTGCTGCTGCACGGCTCTTCTTTCTCAGAACTACCTGACCGCCCCCATGATGGCAGGTTCCGGCTACATAGCAAAAATCAACGCGGAAAAGTGCATCAACTGCGGCCTTTGCGAGAAGAAGTGTAACTTCCTTGCTATTTACAGAGATAAGGACAACAAGGTTCAGGTTAATGAAGACCTCTGCCGCGGCTGCGAAGCCTGCCTTCTTGCCTGCAAGAATGACGCTATCTCTCTCGAGCTTGTTGATGCCAGCGTTCTTGCTCCTCTGGATATCAAGGCCCTTAAGGCTCAGCTAAACGGATAGTCCATGCACGAGCTTGGTATAATGACCGATGTGCTGGACACGGCTCTTCGCGTTTGCGAGGAAAACGGCGGAAAAAAAGTTACCAAAATCACTCTCAAGGTCGGTCTGATGTCCGGTATTATCCCGTCCTATGTACAGTCGTTTTTCGACGTTATCTCGAAGAACACAAAAGCAAACAGTGCTAAAATCGAAATTGTATCCGATCCCGCGGTTTTTATTTGCCGCAAGTGTGGGCAGACAACGGTATATGACGCGCTTGGTCCCGAATATGTTTGCAAAAGCTGCGGCAGTCAAGCCCTTCGCATGACTGCGGGCTATGGCTTCCAAATTGTAAACGTCGGCATAGTCTAAGCCTAACTTTCCTTCACGCAAAATGATTAAGGATATGAAAAACCGTTTTACGGTTCTTCATATCCTTTTTTATTGTTGACGTTTCAAGTTAGAAAATTTGTATGTACAATAGAACCTTCGCTTCTACTTTGTTTCGAAAAGCTTGGAAGGCGGAATATTCAGTGCATCAGCTATGTCAATTAGCGCGTCAACGCTCGGAATAGCGCAGGCAGTCTCAATCTGCTGTATGTGATTTCTACTGTAAGACGTCATTTCGGCAAGTTGCATCTGAGTAATGCCCTACTCTTTTCGATTATACAGAATATTGAGCCCAATTTTCACAAATGTTTTATAATGCTTTGATTGCATCAGAAGTCACCCCTCGCTTGGACAAGCTTACAAAACTCAATGACAAAATACGACAAGCCTCCGCCATGCAATTGCACTATATTATATTGTATTTGTAAGCCGCCATTGTTATTATACCGTATGGAGTGAAGTATATGAACAGTGACAGCTTTGAAAAAGCTTTCACCGATTTTCTTGAGCGCAAAGAATATGACCGGGCTGAAAATGCGCTCTTTAAAATGGTACGCATTTCTTTCGCGGTAGGCTGGCTTGCTGCCGGTGGAGATGCGCTGAAGCCCCAAAAGATCTTTGAACTTTTGGGCAAGCCAGACATGGCCCAAAACTCAACAGAAAGCAATTTAGACGGCTGATAACATTGTCCTTTCCTTGTGGATATTTAGAGTAAACAATTGAGGCGGTCAACACGGAATTTCGAGGTCTTCATCTGCAAGGCGCCAAGGACAGCGTCTCATTGATGAGAAAGATCGAACTTCACCGCCCGCATGCTATGGAAAAATCTGTACATTTGTCTTGACCAGATATGCCAAAATATGCTATTGTCAAATTAGTAAATTTGAAAGGGAGGATACCTATGCTATTTGGCGATTTATCCAACGCACCGTTGGCGGACGCGGCAAAAGTAATGGTCCGCAACCCAGCCAATTTCAACTGGACATTCATCGCTCTATTTGCCATCGTGATTATCATGTATGCCAACGAGGTAGAAAAGAAGAATTACAAGGTCATTGCCGCGGCGCTGGCACTGTACTCTGTGCACTGGTTCTACGAGATAGTCAATGCGGTTATCTGTAGCGTCTCCGGATACGCACTTTGGACAGTGTCCGCGGAGAGCACCAGTTTCATTCTGCTAATCGGCGTGTCTTGGGAGCTATCGATGATGTTCGCCATCGCGGGCTTTACCGCGAAGTTTCTGCCCGCCGACAAGGACATGAAAATTCTCGGCATAAACAACCGCATAGTCTTTGCCATTGGTTCGGCATTTTTCTTCTCGCTGGTGGAAATATTCCTTGCCTGGACGCCCGCCTTCATCTGGGTATATCCGTGGTGGGGCGCAATTCCAGTGTTCATAACGACCTATATTCCGTTCTTCCTAGCAAGCTACCTAATCTATGACAAAAAGCCAAAGACCCAAAAGCGCTTCATCATCACAATGTTTGCAATCGACGCTGTGGCGTTGGCGGTGCTTATCCCCCTCGGCATCATATAGATTGCATAAACCGCTGCACTCGCAAATGCATAGGTGCGTTTCCTGTCCGGCTTGCGCTTTTGCGCATTGCGGTGATTTAATAGTCTCAAACAGAGAAACACAAATACGCAAATGCGTATTTGTGTTTCTCTGTTTTTTAGAATATATGTATACTTGTCTATTATTCACTTTATTTCCACAAATATTGTGCGTTTTCTATATTACTACTGGATTTTTATTCAACTGCCTGTTATAATGAAAAAACTATGAAAAAGGCGTCAAACTTATTGTATTGTACCTCTCTCAATGTTTTTCAGGCTGTTTTTGTTGGTCTAAAATAATCGTTGCGTGAAAGTACAGGGAGCGACATTTCTAAAAAAACAATATGCCTTTTTTATGATTTTTATTATGTTTTGGGGGAAATCAAATGATTAAAAAAACGAAAAAGATACTGCTTCCTTTGCTGATAGCGGCAATCTGTGCAGGAATGCTGACCGGTTGCGGCACCAGAAGCTCGTCTTCATCCGCCGTTCCCAGTACTTCACCTGATGCATCGGCTGCTTCACCAGACGGTGCGCTTAAGGGCGTAACGCTGAAAGTTGGCACTTCGGGACTGTTTGGACCTTTCTCGTATTATGACCAAGACGGTAAAACCTTGATTGGATATGACATCGATCTCATCAAGGCTCTGCAGGGAGTCCTTGGCTTTGATATTGACGGCGGGCAGATTCAGGCCATGGACTATTCGGCGCTTACCACCTCAGTAGCAGAAGGAAAACTTGACATGGCGGCCGCTGCTTTGTGCGTCACGGATGAAAGAAAAGCGGTTATCGATTTTTCAAACACATATCAGGATTCCGGACTTGTTGTCATGGTAAACACAGATAACTCCAGCGGAATAAGCAGTGTTGAAGATCTTGCGGGAAAGACTGTTGCAGTCGAAAAAGGCACAGCTTCACACGCATATGCAACAAAAATTCTCACGGATTCCACAATTCAGGTTCACGACACAATTACAACCGCTTATCTATCCCTTGAACAGGGAAAAGTAGATGCTGTAATTCAGGACGGCCCCGGTGCCGCTTTCTACATAAAAACCGCCACAGATACAAAGCTGAAGGTTGTGGGCGATGAATTCAATCAGGGCCAGTCCCCTTATGCTCTTGCCTTTACTAAGGGCTTTAAGTATGTGGATCTGTTTAATGCCGCACTGGACGAGCTTGAGGCTAACGGCACTATGGACAAGTTGGCAGACACTTGGTGCAAATAGTACTTTTCTGCTAAATGTACACATAATATAAAATCGCAAAAGGAGCTGATAACAGTCACTCCTTTTGCATTTTATACATACAAGCTAAACAATACTTTCGTTTTTATATACGCAAAATCTTCGGTTATGTTTTCTATCTTTCTTGCAGACATGGTCGGTGGATGGGAAGGGATATTTTTATGTCGACAGCGCTGTTGAAAGTGCTTATACCCATGCTGCTTTCGGGGTTAAAGTTCACAATACAAATCGCAATATTGGGCATCATTTTCGGTTTCTTTATCGGAAGTATAACCGGTTATGTCCTGCAGTGGAAGTCAAAGCTTCTAAAATTCATTGCCGGAGTTTACATTTGGATAATCCGCGGAACCCCTCTTGTGGTTCAGGCTTTATATATGTATTACGTCATACCCAAGCTGCTCCATACGGACATGTCGAGCTACACGGCTGGTGTTATTGTTATTTCTCTTAATTCAGGCGCTTTTATTGCAGAAATCGTCAGAGGCGCTCTTCAGGGTGTCAGTATCGGTCAGAAGGAGGCCGGTCTGTCTCTCGGTCTGTCTTCAAGACAGACACTTTTTCATGTAATCGTACCTCCCGCATTTCGAAGTATGCTTCCCGCGCTCTGCAATCATTTCATCATTATAGTTAAGGACACGGCGTTGTTATCGATAATCACAGTCAACGAAATGACCCATCAGGCTCAGATATATACCTCAATGAGTTTTCTATATATCCCCACTTACACATTGCTGGCGGTTTTTTATTTAGCGCTTATTTCGGTACTTATATTGCTCCAGAAATATGTTGAGAAGAGAATGGGGGCAAAAAAATGATTGACGTACAGCATTTATCAAAGAATTTTGACGAACTGACTGTTTTGACTGATATTAATCTGCAGGTGCAGGAAGGTGAAGTCGTTTGTATCATCGGTCCCTCCGGTTCAGGAAAAAGCACATTGTTAAGATGCATAAACCTTTTAGAACAACCGACGAGCGGCAAAATCGTTTATCGCGGCAAAGACACAACCAGCTCTGACATGGACATCAGACAGCTTCGGGAAGAAGTTGGCATGGTCTTTCAGCATTTTAATCTCTTTCCGTTGAAAACCGTGCTTGAAAATGTTACTCTTGCTCCTGTTCTTACCAAGATGAAGGGCAAAAAAGAGGCAAAGCAATTCGGTATGGAGCTGCTCGAAAAAGTCGGGCTTGCGGAAAAGGCAAATGTCATGCCCGCCAACTTGTCAGGCGGACAGCAGCAGCGCGTTGCAATAGCCCGTGCGCTTGCAATGCAGCCAAAAGCTCTATTATTTGATGAGCCTACGTCTGCGCTGGATCCCGAACTTGTCGGGGATGTGCTGGAGGTCATGAAAAAGCTTGCACGCGAAGGCATGACAATGCTTGTTGTTACACATGAAATGGGCTTTGCCAAGGATGTTGCGCACAGAGTTGTTTTCATGGACAACGGTTCTATCGTAGAGGAAGGCAAGCCTGAGGATATTTTTACAAATCCGAAGGAAGACCGCACACGGGCCTTTTTGAATCGTGTTCTATAGTAATTTTTGTTATAGTCGAATTAATCATATGAAAACAGATGGTCATCGGATATATCCAATGACCATCTGTTTTTGTGTTTGTAAATACTAGGCGTTTTCTACGGACTGTTCTGCATTGGCCTCCACAGTCTCTGTCTGCTCGGGTGCAGATATTTTCAGTTCCTCGTTTACTGCTTTTTCCTCACCTTTCAAGGAAACGCCGAGTTTTTCTAAGGTGATGAACTTTAACAGCGTATCGATTATTGTTGAGCTTCCGCCGTTATCCGCTGAATTTCCGCCCATATTGACAACTGTCTTTGGTACAATATCGACCTGCGAACTTTTGATGGCATCTGACAGCTTATCAACAACTTCTTGGATGACCCGATATTCCGCGCCGCCATAAGCCTTAACCTGAGCATCAATTGCTTTTGCCTTAGCAAGACCGACAGCACTTTCTTTCGACGCCTCTGCGTTACCTTCAACAGTGATTTTTTCAGCGTTAGCTTTTGCGATAGCAATAATCTGGTTTGCTTCCTCTTTCGCCTTGCTTGCCATAGCCGCGCCCTTGTTGCTCTCAACCTCAATCTGAATTTTCGACTCGGTCAGGGTGCTTTGCTGAGCTGCTATTGCCTCTGCTTCACGGAGAGATTTTTCGCTTTCAGCCGCAGATTGCTGCTTCTGATAGGTAATTTTCTTTTCTTCGGCAATTTGTCTGTCTCGAAGCTGCATCAGAATATTCTCAATCTGAATATCACCCTTTTCAGACTTAGGTGTACCGATGAGAACTTCCTCAAGCTGCAGGTTGTATTTAGCGAACTTCTCACGCATTTCGCGAACTGCTCTCTCACGAATATCGCTGCGTTCTTGGATTAGCTCGATAAGAGTTTTCGTTTGAGCGACGTCTTTGAAATATGCGCTGACCAGTGGGTCAAGAGACTGGTTTACAAGCATATTGATGTCACCGAATCTCTGGATAACCCATGGAGCCTGTTTATAATCGATGTGCATAACCACGGAAAGCGGAAGCGCGGGTTCAAACGCGTCCTTAGTGATAATGTCAACTTCGCATAGGTTTTCGTCGTACCTGTGGTCACCGACCTCTGCCCTGTTCCACTTTAGGATAATATTAGTCGTCGGGACAAGCACTACTTTGCCGGCGTCAGTATTGAATGCATATTTCCCGGGCATTAACGGTCTTTCAAGAACACCCTTACAGCCTTCGCCGACTAATTCTCCGTGCCTATAGTCTTCTCCGGTTGTGTCTTCTCCTTTTTTGCCGAAGAAAGATACAACAACGCCTACAAAGCCAATGGGAACTACCGTTTTCTCTCTAAACTCAACCGTTGCAAACAGTCTGTTGATGTAATATGTGCCGTCGGTCAGCACCCTAATCTGTTTACCTCTGCGGCCTCCGAGTTCAAGAAACTTCTCAGGGTCCTGGAAGCTTGAATGGTCTTCCCCGACATCTGGCGCGATAATTTCACCCTGTTGAAGGGGTATACCGTCATGAACCGTAATAATTCCCATGTTATCGCTTTCGTCTTGGCTACGTCTCATGATAACTACAGGTGTAAATGCGTTTCTTTTTGCAAGAGTATCCTGCATGCCGAAAAGTTCTTGCTGTTCGGCTTTTGAACCGTTAAAAATTGTTATTATTGCGTTGGCGGTGATAACAATAAACTGCGCTAGGTTAATTGCATAGGTTCCTTCTCTCAGGATTCCGCGTTGGGGACCTTTTTGTCCTCCCGCTTGTAAAAAGCCCCTTACATCTTGGAAATTGTTTGCTTTGGGTACAACTTCACCGAGTGTTTGCATCGGAGAAAGAGGCACACCGTCTCTGGCAAATATGTAAGCCATCTGTCCCTGCGGAATCGTGATAAGCGGATATTTATGAATCTTGTACATCAGCACCGACCTAAAGTGCATGCCGCCGCGCAACAGGTCCGGAGAGTATCCTGCTTCTCCGTTCAATGCTATGATTGCATCCTTTAGCGAGCCTTTTGTGCTCCACCATTTTTCGACTACCGCAACTTCATCTGATTTAATTATACGAAGTCCAAAGATTTTGAAAATCAAAACGTACAACACCAGAATAGCTGCAACGACAACGAATGCCAGTACAGGTAGCTCCATAGCCTTATCTCCTTTATCTGTCTAATTATTTGTTTTTTACTGCTCATTTTATCTGTAATTCAGCTTATATTATATGCCCTTCATCATGAAATTTCAACAGGGATAACGGAATATTTATATGCCTCTTGCTTTCACTTTACCATTTCTTGTTATTGATACCAATACACTTTTGTCAAAGGAATATCGCTCCCAAATTCATATATATCAACTCTGTATTGAAGTCTGCGTCGATGGATCAACGAGTACGATGAATATGGCGAAAGTGCGTTTCCAGGGCATGGGAACGCACTTTTCAATTCCACATATGAGATAAAAAAATTGCAAAAAGAAAATGAAGAATTAAAGATGGAAAACGACCTATTAAAAAAACTCCAGGCCTTCTTGAAGAAAAAGAATGTGTGAGATTTCAGTTTCTGAAGGAAAACGAAAAGAAATACAACATCAAGAAGGCCTGCAAAACGTTACATATCTCACGCTCCGGTTACTATGATTATCTCCATCGCCGCAAAAGCAAAAGAACAATTGAAAACGAGGCTTTATCTGAAATGATTTCAGACATCTTCAATGAGAATGAAGGACGTTACGGTTCACGGAGAGTTCAGCAAATCATGTTACAGCGAAAGGTAAACGTGAATGTCAAACGCATATGTCGCTTAATGAGCGAGCAGGGACTTGTTGCGAAAGGAGCCAAAAAGACTTACCGATACTACCCAAATCGAACACAATATGAAGAACGTGAGAATGTCTTAAATCGGGTCTTTTCAGCAACAGATAAGAACAAGATCTGGGTCGGCGACATTACTTATACCCCTACGCATCACGGATTTCTCTATTTGGCTATCTTTATTGATATCTTCTCACGAAAGGTCGTCGGATGGTCCATGGATACCCGTATTAAAGACAGCCTAGTTATGTCGGCTTTCTATCAAGCAGTTGGTAGAGAGCATCCTAATGAAGGCCTCTTGGTTCACACAGACCGCGGTTCTCAATACACCTCTCAACGTTTTCAAGCTCTATTGCTCCGTTACGGTTGCCGGCAAAGTATGAGTCGCAAGGGAAATCCTTATGATAATGCAGTTATGGAATCTTTTTACCGCACTCTTAAAAGAGAGCTTGTTCAAGACGCCAATTATGACAATCCTGAACAAGCTTGTATGGATATCTTTAATTACATTGAAACCTATTACAATACAAAACGGATTCACTCTTCTCTGGGCTGGCGCAGTCCTTTGCAGTTTGAAATACAAAATTCTTAAATCCTTAACTTCGTGTCCAGTTTTTCTTGACCTTTCCAGTCTATAAAAGTAACTCTTATTGTTTAACCCATGCGCCATCCTTATATATGTAGGTTCCTGCGCCCCCAGCATTATAAGCGGTATTAAATAAATTATTTCCCAAAAACACATAGTCCTGCAGTATAACATCTGCCCCTATGGTCACTTTAGTTATATTATTGCCAATAAAAGCTTCATAATCAATTTCACGAACAGTGGGTGGAAGCGATATTTCCGTCAGAGTATTATTTTTGAAGGCCCATTTGTGTATTCGGACAATTTCACTGTCGGCGGCAAAAGTCACCGATGTCAGGTTTTTGCCGATAAACGCATCTTGATATATTCTTGCTATATCTACATTGTTCAGGGTATTGGGGATAACAATTTCAGTTGCAGTTCCAATGTATTTTATGATGGCGTGTGTAAACCAACCTGAAGATGTTCCAAGCGATGCGTCACTGGCAGTAAGCACATGAGTCAGATCCTCGCTCATTCCTGAAAGCAGCCATACCTTACTGCTGTAATCCCATGTAAAGGAAGTGTTTTTCTGTTTTGGAATGGGTATCTCGGAATAAAATCCCTTACCGACAAGAGTCTGCATAAGGACGGCATCTGTCGTGCCGACGACCTCAAACGGGTTTGGGGACGGCTCGTCGGCATAGTAAAGCTGGGTCGATTCGTTAAGGCCTCCAAGCGC
>Ga0209430_1000483_pt1 | contig 40842 bp, 39 predicted proteins | sample BarGraIncub1133A_FD_184504 | JGI IMG/M metagenome (GOLD analysis project Ga0209430, IMG submission 184504) | Arctic peat soil microbial communities from Barrow, Alaska - Barrow Graham LP Incubations 11-33A (SPAdes) (version 2) | ecosystem: Environmental > Terrestrial > Soil > Wetlands > Peat... | reverse complement strand
GCATCCGCAACTCATCGCATAGGCAAAAGTGCCGCTCACTGCCTGATTGGGATCGTTTGCGGTAAATAAGTAGATATCTGTGAGTTGCAAATATTCTAACAATTCCGGCAATGCAAGATATTTATTAATAAACCTGACATGATTCTCAAGTCCGTAATCTTTTACCTTTTGCTCCAGCATGTCCCGGTATTGTTCACCATCCGTTTTCACAACTTCAGGATGTGTTTTACCCATTGCCAGAAACATGACGTCCGGGCACTGTCTGACAATTGCAGGTAATGCTTCTAAAGTGGTCTCAATACCCTTTCCTGAGCTTAGCAGACCAAATGTGGTAAGAACCTTCCGATTTGATAACCCATATTTTAGTTTTAAAAACTGTTCGCTTAGATGGGGAACCAAGTGGGTACCATGGGCAATCACTGATATTTTTTGACTGGATACTTCATATTCGTTCGTCAAAATATCTGCTGAGCTATTGGTCATAACAATGACCGACTGGCATATAGCCGCAATATTCTTTATTTTTGATTTTAGCTGTTCATCAGGATGAGGTAATACGGTGTGAAAAACAATCACTACAGGCTTTGAAAGTTCGAATAGAAATTGTAGAAACGCATTTTCCTGTACTTTGAATAGTCCAAACTCATGCTGGATCAGGACAAGTTTGATACGGTTGTTAAAATTAATTTTTCCTGCCAGTATTTCATATTCAGCTGCTATGGATGTTTTAAGAACATACTTTACTTCTCCCGGATAGGTATAATTTGTCTCACTTGATTCCAGGGCACATACTTTGATCGATAATGAATTACTGAATTTGTTGTTGATCGCTTTAATCAAATCCTGAGAATAGGTTGCTATACCACATTCCCTTGGCGGATAAGATGTTATAACTAATATTTCAGCAAGTGCACACGTTGGTTCCTGAGATATTTGATTGTTGTTGCTTGAGGAAATTTCAAGGTATTCTGGTTTAACAAGTCCAAGGATCTCCTCAAAATGACTGAAATTAACAAACGATGGGCTGGACACATCTTCATTCAAACATAGAGTGTTACAGGTAACAAGGGAACCTGCAGCTTTGCGATTATTTATAATATTTGTCATATGGTTATTTTTTTAAATTTTTTCAAAATAGGTTTTATTTCCAGCAGAGAGGGCATGGTATCGCCCAATAAAAAACCCCAGGGTTTTACCGATTCGATATGGTCGAAAATTAGTTTTACAATGGCCAAAAGCGGTATGGAAAGGAACATGCCGGTAATTCCCCAGATTGCATTACCTACAAAAACTACAATAATGGAGAAAAGAGCGTTGATTTTCACTTTGGAAGCAACGATATATGGAACGATATAATTGTTATCAATCAATTGGATGAAATAGTAACTGCACATAACATAAAAGGCATACCAGGCAGATGATTTGGTAGCCATGACAACCATCATTGGTAATGCAACGGCTACGATACCTCCGATGTAAGGAATCACGTTGAGTATCGCTCCAATTACGCCAAGCAGGATTGCATATTCGACTCCTAATATCAGGAGGGCAGATGTATTTAATGTTGCTACCATGATCGCTTCAATGATCAATCCTGACAGGTAGCGCTGTATTACGGTTTTTATCTGAGAAACAATTTCTCTCACCTGTTGGTGGTCATTTGATATAAAGAGTCTGTGAACAAACTCAATTAAAATTGGCTGGTAAAACAAGATTAAAAAGATGTAAACCGGGATTAATAACAACAACATGACGATGTTGCCCACTGAAACTATCATTTGCCCGATTGCTTCATTGCTGAAGTGGAGAAGTTCACCTTTAGATTTGGTAATCCAGTCGTGGATGATCTGCGGTTTCAGATCGTAGTAACCTGATATTTCAGAAATGGCTTCGTTGAGTGTGTCGGTAAATTTGTCCACCAGTTTTGGCCACGATTCGCTAAACTGACTCGCCTGCGTAAATATCAAAACGAAAAACGCAGTAAGTACCAAAGAGGTAAGTAGCAAGGCGATTACAATGGATATAATCCTGTTAATTTTTAACCGCACAAAAAAATTTACAACCGGATGAAGCAGAATAGCAACAATGATGGAAAAAACCAGAGGGACAATTATTCCTTGAGCGATGTATAATATGGCAACAAAGGCAACCAAACCGATAAAGAAGATGGAAGCCTTTGCGAAAAATGGTAATTGTAATTCTCTGTTAATCACAATATCCTGGATTTGTCACTTTTTTTATGGAGAAAATGTTGGTAGATAAACTGACCGATTGATTTAATTGAGTCCGGGTGTTGAGCAATCGTATTTGTAACGCCTAGCTGCATCAAAAGGCCGAAAAATTTTCTAATAATATTTCCTGAGGTTCCTATCACAATTTTCTTGGATAGATAACCCGTTGCCAGACCCACTGCTGTGCCAACGATGTTATCAATCAAATAGGGTGGCGAAACGACATCCCGTATTGAACTTCGGAGAAGATTAACGGGTTTCAAGCTTTCGTAGGTCAGGTAAAATTGTTCTTTCAAAAGCCGTCCTTCAATTTTCTGTTCGGTTTCCAGTAGTTGAATTGTATCTTTTAACACAGCGGTTGAAGATCTGTTTTGCATCTGAGTTTATTTAAGCAATTTTTCAATAAAGCGATCGCTAACCAATTTTTTAATCCACTTGTGCAGAAAAAGATGGATAAGAATCCCTGTCAACCCATAAAAGGCCGCTATCACAAAGAACCCATAAAAGATATTTCCAAGAATTTCGCCAACCCAAATTGCCAGGCCCAAACTCAGAAAAAGCATAAATAATAAGACAAAAATCAGGACAACCGTGTTAGCGAGGAGGGAGGAAACAACATCTGAGGTTTTATTTAGTGTTCTAAGTTTCACCAATTGGAAGCTTATTTTTCCGTAATCCACGGTTTTTTCAAACAGTGATTCAATCATCCCAATCGTACCTCCCATGGCATTTTGCCGGAAAATATTATTAAACATGTGTATTTTAATTAATTTTGCTCCGAAAATCCCCGCCAGGTGTGAATTGAAATAGTCCTACTAAGCATAATCTATCGGCGACAAGCAAATGTCTAAAACCTGACAGGGATAATCTTTATCAATTGATTCAAATGGTTCAAACCTTGGATGCTTTCACCTCTTTTTCAGCTTCTTCAAATTTCTCCTTACCCTTTTGAGCAAACGCGGAAACTTCTTTCTCAGCTTCTTCAAATTTCTCCCTTCCCTTTTGAGCATACGCTGAAACTTCTGCCTTGGCATGCTCAAGTTTCTCGGAGATGGTGCCAGCATACTCATTGAATTTTTCTTGTAATCCGTCCACATAGCTCTCGCCCTGTTTGAGGATTTTTTTTCGGGTACGCGAACCTTTAGCCGGAGCAAATAATACTCCTACCAAAGCACCGGCGGCGACTCCGGCCAATACGCCTAATAAAACTTTTCCTGAGTTCATAATGATTGTTTTTTAATGATGACTAAATAAATACAGAATACAAATGTGAGCTTCCCGATGAGAATAAATGTTACACAATTAACATGAAGAGTTACATTATTCCCACTTTAAAGCGTCGCAATAATCATGTCCAATTCTTCTTCTGTTTTCCCATATCTGATCTGAAATTTTCCGAATACTTCCTGTTGCAGCCCTTCCTGATACAACTTGTCGTCCTCTGTTAAGCGGGCGAATTTCTGCTTGAGCGCTCCATGCAGTTTATGCAGATACCCGTTTTCTTCTGTAGTGTTCATGATAACCTATTCTTTTAGTTAAGAAAATCATCTGGTCAAAGATGCTGAACCCAATACCGAAATGCGTTACACAATTGCATAAAAAAATTGCATCATTCACACATTTCTGCTGAAGATGCAATACTTAACACGATTAAAAAAGGGGGCTGGGTCCTGCTACTTTTCTGAACTGCCTTTAGTCTTCAGTACATCCAGCAGTTCCCTTAGATTAACAGTCGCGTAGGTGGAGGCATGATCCGACATGGCATAAGGGATAATCAGATCATCATTGTGAATTATTGAGCCACACGAATAGATTACATTCGGCACGTAGCCTTCTCTTTCCTCTTCATTGGGCACCATTAACGGCTCATTTAACTTCCCGATTAAGATCTCGGGGTTCTCAAGGTTATACAAGGATGCACTTAGCGTATATTCCCTCATGGATCCGACTGCATGTGTCATTACCAGCCAACCCTCCGTGGTCTCAATAGGAGAGCCGGAATTGCCAATTTGCACGAGATCCCAGGGGAATTCGGGTTTCTGAATAACTTTGGCTGTACGCCAGATATTAATATTGTCAGAATAAGCGATGTAATTATTTACCCCATCTATTCTGCACAACATCGCATACTTACCGTTAATCCTCCTGGGAAAAAGAGCCATCCCCTTGTTTTGAGCAATCTCACCATTAATGGGCAATATCTTAAAATCGTAAAAATCTTTTGTACTTATTAGCTTGGGCAGAATGGCTATTCCATCGTAGGCAGTGTAAGTAGCAAAATAAGTTACCTCTCCATTGTCGTCAATGAATTTAACAAACCTGGCATCCTCAATCCCTCTTTGTTCGGTTGCCGATATGGGAAAAATAACCCTTTCGGAAATGGCTGAATCGATCGAAAAATGAATCTCGTAATGGGAGGAAGCCAGCCACATCATTTGATTGATTATTTTGATATGCTCTTCTGTAATGGCAGTATCCTTGATGGCTATACCAAGATTCTTCATCAATTCGCCATAAGTAAAAGTCTCACCTAATTTATCAAGAATAAATTCAGGGGTAACAACCTTAGCCTGATCCTGCATCTCCTCTTTTTTATCTGATATAGCAGCAGAAATTACTTCTTCAGGCACCTGAACTTCATCAACGGCTATGGTAGGCGGAACTATAACCGTGCTATGATCTTGAATTTCATTTAGTTTGTCCCTAAAACTTTTTTTATGGTAGGTATTTCGTATAATTTTATCTGCTTCTGCCAGCATTTTACCGACAGGTTCGATGGTGAGGTTGTTATGCCTGTCAAGAATTCCTGATCGGAAGACGACTGAGGAGATATGCCCTTCGCCGGTAGCCCGGAAACTAAAAATCACCCTTTTTTCATCTGATCTTAATTCAGACTGATCCGGATGTTCGACAATGGATGGATTAAAAAAAGCAGCAGATTCAATGGAATATTCCATGGTAAAATAGGAACCAACCAGCGCTTTCTGAGAAGAACTAAGATCCGCTTCATTGACTTCAATCTTATCAAAGATGGGAGCAAGTCTGTCAAAATGTCTCTCAAATATGCGCGAAATATTTCTGTGACGACGTGCATAGCCCCTCAGCACCTGGCTCATGGCAATCTTTACCTGCGCTTCCGGCATTGCCAAAACCTTCCTTATTATATCAGCCGACCTTTCATCATCCAAATATAAAAATCGGGCGATTACCCTTGTAGAATCAGGAGAAAAGATCTGTTTTTTTCTGGTTACCGTTATTTGCATGGAATTCAGTGTTTAAATCGGGGATGAAAAATCCGCAATTCTCTACTGGCGAAGGTAGTCTTTATTCTGCTATTCTTCTCATGATTCGTCCTTAGTCGTGCGCACCAAACTTATGCCGGCAATAAAAAACAGAAGACCAAGCAGACCATAAATGACAAGTGATTTGAAATCCCGCGTATTGCCTGATGCATTGACAAACAGTATAGCTGCATAAATCAGGCCTCCTGTTCCAAGAAGGGTAAGGAGCGCCCCAAAAATTCTCTTAAGATTCATTGTATTGGTTTAAACGTAAATATTTGTCAGGTAGGCGAAAAGCCCAAACGCCTTTAGAAGCCAAATAATTAAAGCAACTACAACAACGATATTGAAAATTCTTTTTATTTGATGATCCATTGGGAGGAAAGTATTAATAACCCAAAGAAGAACACCTACGACGATGATGGCAATTAAAATACTAAGTAGAGACATATCAAATGATTTAGAAGTTGAATTCAAATGTAAGCCGGTTTATTCCTTATGTTGTTACATAACTTTGAACATAAGTTACATCATTCACACATTCTAATGTTGGATTGAAGATATACTCTTCCTCTCTTTCCAAATTTTAAATTTCAACTGAAATTTTTTCTTTTGGATTAGTAAACGCCAGTCAATAAATAAAAGGGCGCTAATAAGAATCAACCCCAATACTAAACTTGTAATTGACTTCCAGTTTAGTGCTTCATCCATTATATTTTTGGCATGCTCTGATGCGTATTTGCCTATATGGACAGTAATGGCATCACTCGTGAATTTACCAATGAAAAACGCAGGGATAATGTACAATGGTTTAATTTTTGCCATACCGGCGGCCAGGAATAACGGGGTAGTGGGGAGTGGCAACAGGGAGTAAGCCACAATGGCCACCTGGCTTTTCCACCCTTTTTCTTTCATTTTTTTACCAAGAAACTCGATGTCTTCATTCTTTGAATGTTTAAAAAACTTTCCGGACAAATAAGGGATGTACAACGTAAGGATATACCTTCCCAAAATTGATCCAACCACTCCAATTACAATAACCCACCAAATATTTAAGTTAAACATGATCTGTAAAAAAACCATGATAGTAAAAGCCGGTGGAAAGGGAATAGGTACCACATCAAACAATAAAGATCCGACAAAAACCAATAGATAATGCCACCACATATTTTCAACAATTTATAATCCATTACGAGCCAAATCCAAAAGGTCGGATTATTTCTGGGCTAAAGTGTAAAACATAGCTACCGCAGATGCCAGCATAACCACGAAGGTGATCCACACTACTCCATTAGACAACCAGCCACTGCGGTAATCGCCCATGATTTTTCGATTTCGTGCAATTCTGGCAATCAGAAAAATTAAAGGAACAGCAGCCACACCATTGAATACTGCAGTAAATACCAGTGCTTTAATCGGATTAATGCCAATAAAATTAATTATTAAACCAATAAGCGTTGCAATAGTAATGACGCCATAAAAACCATGAGCTTTCTTTAATTTAAGATTGAGTCCTTCTTTCATGCCAAATGCTTCTGAATAGGCATAAGCTGCCGAACCTGATAATACGGGAATACCCAATAAACCCAATCCAATGATGCCGGAAGCAAAAATTAGTTTAGCCAGGAAGCCTGCATGAGGAAAAGTCTGAACAAGCGGTTCCAGCGCTTTGGCTGCATCTGCGGCAGTTTCGATATTCGTAAGGCCATTCTGATGTAAAACTGTGGCGGCAACCACAATGATTGACCAAGTCGCGATTTCAGAGAATAGCATTCCAACGAAATTATCGATACGCATATTTTTGATAAATGGAGCTCCAATGGTAGGCCTTCCATATCGATGAGTTAGATGCTGCTCTTTTTCCTCCTCCACTTCTTCAGATGCTTGCCAGAAAAACATGTAAGGAGAGATTGTGGTACCCAAGACGCCGGTAATAATGAAGAAAAACTCAAAATTTAATTCTATATGCGGCCAAAATGTAGCGACTAAAATCGTTTTCCAGGGTTGGTCAATTATAAAGACAGTGAGAGGATAGGCGAGTAATGTCAGAGCCAACCATTTTAAAATACGCGCATAAACCCGATAAGAAGTGAATATTTCTAAAATTAAAATCAGAACCGTAAAACCTAAAATTAAAATGACAAAATTGACAGGTATAATCAGTTGGGCCGCAGCTGCGAGAGCGCCAATATCCGCGCCGATATTAATTGTGTTGGCAACAACTACAAGCAAGACTGCTCCATAAAGAACCTTCTTGCTATAGTTGGCTTTGATTATTGCCGCTAAACCATGACCGGTTACGGCGCCAATCCTCGCGCAGGCTTCCTGAATGGCTGTCATGAGCGGCAGCATAACTACCACGGTCCATAGTTGGCCATAGCCGAATCTGGCCCCGGTTTGCGTGTAAGTAGCAATTCCTGAGGGGTCATCATCGGCCGCTCCGGTGATCACCCCCGGACCAAAAACCTTAAAAAAATTTTTTATTTTGGAAACTTTTTTTTTCACAAATGTCCAGGAATTATTCAGAAAAGGAACTCTTTTAAATAAATCACCTAACCTTTCTTACCGGTTACCATAATTAAAATGCCCCCGACCAGCAATACTACCCCAACAATTGGCGACCATTGGACCGGATGATTTTTTTCAGCGTTTATTTTGATCCGCCCGAGGTCGACCACCTTTTCTGTAGTAACATAATTGAATCCGGTATAGATGATCATCAATATTCCAATGGCAACAGCGACGATGCCTAATGTTCTTTTCTGCATCTATAGCACTCTTCTTCCCTGAATGACTCTAAGAATTATTGCAATTATTGCAATAACAAGTAGCACGTGGATAATGCCCCCTGTTCCATATCCAACAAATCCAATGAGCCATAAGATGACCAATACTACTGCTACCACGTATAGTAAATTTCCCATGATAATTTATTTTTTTATTATGTTAATTTTAAATTTACAGCTTTGTTTTTTTTGTGCTTTTTAATTGACTGTATTCTTGTTCACAGTAAAAGAATCAGTAAGATTATCAGAAGCAATCCGCCTCCACCGTAAATAAACACAGTTCCTCCACCATGACGGCCATCGTAATCTCTTCCGTTATGATACCTTCTGCCACGTCCATCCTGGTTACTTTTGATCATTTTAACTTCATTTCGTAGTTCTTTCTTTTCGGATCTGCTTAACGAAGACAAATCCATTGCTTTGATCTCTTCCAGTCTGGCAAGCTGAACTGCATCCGTTGTTTCAACTGATAATGTGGTTGTTGCTGGTGCTGTTTTAGTTTCTTCAGCAGCTTTCAGTTGTGAGGGAATAGTAGACAACATCAGAAATGCTATCACTGTACAAAACATTAATTTTTTCATTTTAATAATTTTTTGTTTAAATAAATTTTCAATTCAAAGATCAGCCTCTTCGACCTTGAAAACGTTACACAATTCCTGCAATTCTTTACATCATTCACACTTTGGCTACATCCTATCCATGTACCAGTTCAACTGTTTTTCCATTTTTTTGTAGCTGAAAATGGTTGTAATTGTCTTTTGTAGGCGGACAAAAGCTGTTTCACTTTTCACGATATAATCGGAAGCCTTGTGGTGCATGCAGTCAATTGCCACCTCGATCTTATCCTGGGAGGATAACATGACCACGGGCAATGCCGGATTATAACTTTTTATTTTGTCCAGAGTTTCTATTCCATTGATCGCATTTTTATCAACGCCATCCAGGTAGTAATCCAAAATGATCACATCAGGATCGTTCGATAAATTGGCAATACAGAGTTCACCTGTTGCAAACGTGTCGATGGTAAAATCAGCATGCTGAAGAAATTCTATTTCAAGCAGTTTCAAATACATGGCATCATCATCTACGAGAAACAGCTTTATTTTTTTTCCATCCATCTTCATTCAATGTTTTTATATCTGTTTAAATCAATTTTCAATTCTTCACAGGCTTTAGTGCAAACGTTATCTATCTCATTAACCATATTAGAGATGCCATCAGACTGCTGCTGATTTTTTGCAAAGTCCTGAACTTTCTTAGCCATATCTTCGAAATCGGCGCTTATACCCATGATGGCAAATGATGGGATCATTTTATGCACAGCAGCATAAAGAGAACTCCAATCCCTTTCCTTCCAGCTTTGTTTCATAACATTAACCAATGACGGGGTTTGTTCGATGTAAAGGAAAATCATCTCCATGATCAGAACCGGATTCGCCTTTGTACGTTGGATTAAATAACTTAGATCCGTGTATTTGATGGTTGGAGCTATTGGAATTTCTTCTTTTGAAATTTCTCCACCCAATCTTGATTTCTTTACCGAACTGACAATTTTACTGTACAATATCTTTTCATCTACGGGCTTTGCGATATAATCATCCATACCGACAGCTTTGCATTTGTCAAGGTCGACTGTCGTTACATCAGCAGTCAATGCGAAGATAGGAATGTTGGAATGCAGCGTGTTCCGAATGTAATCAGTAGTTTCAAACCCGTTCATTTCAGGCATCTGAAGGTCCATTAATATGATATCATATGACTTAACTTTCATTTTTTCCAAAGCGATTTTGCCATTGGAGGCAATTTCGCATGTAAACCCAAATTCATCCAACAGGGTTTTCATCAGTAACTGGTTCAGTGCAATGTCTTCCACCACCAATACACTGACATTTTTAATTTCAGAATCAACTTCCAGCAAATTTGATTCGAACTCAGCCAATGCCTTGGTTTTTAGGAAATTTAAAATAAAACCAAAAGTCGAACCTTCGTCAATTTTACTCTTTACGTTTACTGTTCCGTTCTGGGCCTCAACCAATTGTTTGACGATGGCGAGTCCCAATCCGGTGCCCCCGTATATTCTTGAGGTACCGCTGGATGCCTGCTGAAAGTTTTCAAAAATTTTGTTTAGTTTATTTTCGGTTATACCAATTCCGGTATCCCTGACACTGAATTCGATGGTTACGCTTTTCTCGTCTTCTTTCAGTAAACGCATGCCTACTTTAATTTCCCCCTTGTTGGTGAACTTAACCGCATTGCTAAGAAGATTCAAAATAATCTGGTGTAAACGCACAGGATCGCCAAGCAATACGACAGGAATTTGCTTGTCAAACTCTTTCAATAGCGCTATATTTTTTTCCCTGATTTTTGGTTCAAACAGATGGAGCATTGCAGTAATTGATGCTTCCAGTTTGAATGGGGTTTGCTCAAATATCATTTTCCCGGCATCCACTTTTGCCAGGTCTAAAATGTCATTTATCAAAACAATTAAAGCATCGCCGCTCATTTTTATGGCTTGCAGATACTCTTTTTGTTTTGGAGAGGTATCCGATTTCAACAATACTTTTGTGAACCCAATAATAGCATTCATTGGAGTTCGGATTTCGTGACTCATGTTCGAAAGAAACTGCTGTTTTGCCTTCACAGCTGTTTCTGCTATCAAAGTGGAACTTTCCGCTTTGATTTTTGCCTCTTCGGCAATGGTGACTGCCAACTCTGCGAAAACAATGGCCTCCATTAAATCTTTTGCTACCCGTTTCTGCTCTGTAATATCTCTTGCAACAACAACAACACCGAGAATTTTTCCAAAGTCATCCTTGTACACTGACCCATTGAACAGAACATCTGTCAGGTCGCCATTCTTGTGCCGGAGCGTGAGAGGAGAGTCGGCCAGGGAACCTTTGGCGAAAACTTCCTGGTAAACCTCGCGGGCTTTTTGCGGTTCCGTGAAATAATCAAGAAAATCTGTCCCTTTTAATTCCATTCGTGAGAGGCCAGTAGTGTTTACCAAGGCCTCATTCATATCTGTTATTTTTCCTTCAGGGCTAATCACAATCAAAGGATCACGACTCGCTTCAATCAGACTAAGGGAATACTGGGAAGCTAATTTTAAAGAGTTACTGACTGCCTCCAATTCTTTGTTGGCTGCCGAGCGCTTTATTTTTTCTTCGTTCTGAAAAGCGAGTTCCTTGTTGGCAACCTGCAACTCCAGCGCCCACTTTTGTCTGGACATATCTCTTGCTACGACAACTGCTCCCAGGATTTTACCCTTATTATCCCTGTATACTGAACCGTTGAATAACACATCTGTTAACTTACCATTGGTATGGCGAAAAGTAAGCGGTAAATCAGTAATATATCCTTTGGCAAATACTTCAGTATAAACGTCACGGGCCTTTTGAGGTTCAGTGAAATAATCATAAAAATTCGACCCCATCAACATTTTGCGTCCGACTCCGGTGATATTCACCTTTGCCTGATTCATATCCGTAATTTTACCATCAATGTTGAGGGCGATGAGGGGGTCCAGACTTGCTTCAATTAAGCTGCTGGCGTATTGGGAATCGTGTGATTTTGTGCGTTCCATTATAAATTTCCAATTTCTTCAATCGGACACCTTCTTTTCCCCTTCAGTTGTTTGAAATGAGACGGGGTAAGACCTGTTACTTTCTTAAATTGATTTGAAAGATGCGCAACACTACTGTAGTTCATCTTCCAGGCGATTTCAGTGATATTTAATTCATCATAAAGAATCAACTCCTTTATTCTTTCAATTTTGTGCAGAATAACAAATTGTTCGATAGTTATTCCTTGAATTTCTGAAAAGAGATTGGCTAGGTAAGTATAATCGTGGCTTAAACGTTCACTTAAATAATCCGAGAAATTTACCTTGATGACTTCATCGCTGTGATGTACCATTTCGATCACAGTATTTTTTATTTTCTCAATCAAAACAGCACGTTTGTCGTCCATTAATTTGAGACCGCAATCGAGTAAAGCCGCTTTTAATAACTCCTTTTGATCTCCGGTGATATCCTCCATGATTTCAACTTCGCCCAGATCTACCAGAATAAAATGTAGCCCTAATTTGCGTAGCTCCTCTTTTACTACCAGTTTGCAACGGTTACTCACCATGTATTTGATATAGAGCTTCAAAAAATTTTTCTTTTAATGGGTCGTACAAAAATGTACAAAATATACTACAATCATTTTGCATAATTCTGTGAATAAGTTACATAATTCACACTTCTATCATTTGCCCGACGCTGACTCTTTGAGACTACGAAATTCTTCTTTTAATTCTTCACAAGCTTGCATACAAATCTTTTCTAACTGCGTAAACATTTCGGGAATTTCATGTGTTTTTTCTTGTTTTTCAGCATTTCCCTGAATATTTCTTGCTACATTCTCAAAACTTGAACTGATACCCATTATTGCAAATGAGGGAATTAGTTTATGCACTGCTTTGTACAGTAATTTCCAATCTTTATCCTGTAAATTTTGCTTTATCGAACTTATCAAAGCAGGTGTTTGTTCCAGATATATTGAGATCATTTCCATCATAAGAATTGGCTCTGATTTTGTGCGATGCCTTAAATAAGTCAAGTCTATGTATTTTGTTTTTACATCTGCTAACTTTTCCTGAATGTCTTCCTTAATAAGGATGACATTCTGTTTTGCAGAAAATGGTTTTAAGGGTGCGGATTTATTCACAAGTCTAACCATTTTACTGTACAACGACCTTTCTTCAACCGGCTTTGAAATATAATCATTCATGCCAACAGCTTCGCATTTTTTTAAATCCACGGTAGTCACATCAGCTGTTAAGGCGATGATTGGTATTTTAGAATGCATCGTATTGCGAATGTATTCTGTCGCTTCAAATCCATTCATTTCGGGCATGTGTAAATCCATCAAAATAATATCGTAGGATTTGGCTTGTAGTTTTTCAATAGCTATTTTCCCATTGGAAGCAATATCGCATTCAAATCCGAAATCATCCAAAAGAGTTTTCATCAGCAGTTGATTGAGAGAAATGTCTTCCACCACCAATGCTTTTTTATTTTTAAGTTCAATATTTAATTCCTTTTTTTCTGCATCCGCTGTCAATATTGTTTTTGCTTTTAGGAAGCTCAGGATAAAACTAAAGGTGGAGCCCTTTTCGATCTGACTTTTTACACTTAAAGTTCCTCCTTGCGATTCAACCAGTTGTTTTACAATGGCGAGTCCCAATCCAGTTCCTCCATACATTCTTGAAATGCCTGCAGAAGCTTGTTGAAAATTTTCAAATATCTTTTCCAATTTATTCTCTGGAATTCCAATACCAGTATCTTCAATACTAAATTCTATCGTTACTTTTTTTTCATCTTCTTTTAGCATACGTACTCTTACCGTAATTTTCCCTCCGGATGTAAATTTGACGGCATTGCTCATAAGATTCGTAATAATCTGACGTAAACGCAAAGAATCGCCAAGTAAAACCTCCGGAATCTTGTGGTCGTATTCTCTCACAAGCTCAGAATTTTTTTCCTGAATTTTTTTCTCAAATAAATGAAGTATATCAGATACGGATGCCAACATTTTTAAAGGTGTCTGCTCAAAAGTCATTTTCCCGGAATCAACCTTTGCCAGGTCAAGTATATCATTGATGAGTTCAATTAAGGTATCACCGCTTATTCTTATGGCGCTTAAATATTCTTTTTGTTTTGCTGTCAAATCTGTTCTCAATAGCACTTTAGTAAACCCGATAATTGAATTCATTGGAGTCCGGATTTCGTGGCTCATGTTTGACAGAAATTGTTGCTTCGAATTCATTGCCTCTTCTGCAATTAAGGTTTTCTTCTCTGAATTAATTTTTGCTTTAATCAATTCTTCTTTTGTAATTACCTGATTGGTAATTTCATACGCAATAATGGTGACACCCGAAATAGTTTCATCTGCTTCCTGATAGGGCTGATAAACCATATCGAAATAAACATTCTCTAATTTTTCTTTGCGTATCAATGGCATGAGAAATTCGTGTCCCTGAAAAGGAATACCTGTGGTAAAAACATTTTCAAGCAGAGCAGGTACTGGTCCATCTTTGATTTCCGGTAAAATTTCAAATAGGGGTTTACCTTCGATACGCTTGCCTTTCCCCCAGATTTCTTTGATACTATTATTGGCTAAGGAAATCGCCATCTCTTTCCCCTTCAATATCGCAAAAGCAAAAGGAGAATGTATGAGCATCATGTTGTAACGTTTGTTGCTGTCTTCGATAAGTTTCAGCGCTTTCTTTTCTACTTCAAGTTGCTTTTCTAATGCTTTAGTCTCTTTTACCTGAAGTTCTATTGCTAAACTCCTTACCTCAGTAATATCTATGATGGTGAGTACAATTAATTCTTCGTTTTTACTTTGCTGAATAATTCGATGTGCATTTAGCAGCATGATTCTGCGTCCAATAACAGGGAATGTATGTTCCACTTCAAAATTGTGAAAACGAATATTTTTGGGAACGATCTCTTCGAGCAGTTCGCGTAGTCGCGGAATGTTCCACTGATTATTTCCCAATTTATACAAGGATATTCCTATACACTCATCTTCCGTTACATGAAATATTTTATAGAATGCTTTGTTGGCAGATTTAATTCGCATGTCTTTGTCAAGGGTGAGCATGGGCTCCTGAATAGTAGATAGAATGGCTTCGTAATAATTATATAATTCTTCTACTTGTTGGTTGCGTGCCAGTAACTCATAATTGCTGGTGGTAAGCTCTTCGTTGGTTGATTCAATTTCTTCTTTGGATGTTTCCAATTCTTCATTCAGGCTTTGTAACTCTTCATTACTGGAAACAATTTCCTCATTGGCACTTTGTAATTCTTCGAAGGCAATCTCCTGATCGTGCATGATAGAACTCATGACAGAACGGGCAGCAGCCAGTTCATCTTCAAGTTTCTTTATCCTGAGGGCTTTTGCCACAGAGTCCTTATTACCTGCATTACCTGATTGTTCCGGCATTTCCATTTGATGAACAGTAAACACGATCATCAACAATTGATCTTCGCCTTCTACAATAAGCGGAACTACTTCTATATTCACTATGCTGACACTACTCCCGACTTTATCGGGCTTCATTTCGATACTATTTATACTGACAGCTTGTTTTGTTTTAAAGGTCTTAGTAATAGCATTGCGTAGTTCAATGGAAATCTCAGGTCGGGCCATTTTTAAAATATTCAATGTGGCTTTGCCCGAGGGGTGTTCTAAAAACATTTCGGTTGACCCTCTGAACATGAGTATTTCAAGATCGTGATTGATAATGACACTGGCAGGCATAAAGCGCTCGAGCAAGGCGGCATCAAAAGCACTTCCAAGATTACCCTGTGGGGATGCAAATGCTTTTTTAGGGGGAATTGTTGTAACACTATTTGTTGGGGATATGACAGCTGGAGAAATCAGAGGTGAAATATCCGGAATCCTGAATGAGCCCGAATTTTTTTTCCGCGAAAAGATCTTGAACTTTTTATTCAACGGAGTGAAAAGATCTTCATAGGTCCCGATGGTTTCAGATTTGCCAAGCATCAGGCATCCACCCTCATTTAAAGCATAATGAAAAGTGGAAAGTACTTTTTTCTGGGCTGAATTGTCAAGATAGATGAGCAGGTTCCGGCAACTGATAAAATCCATACGCGAAAATGGAGGATCCTTTAAAATATTGTGCTGAGCAAAAACACAAACATCACGAAGCGCTTTGGATATGCGATACTTTTCCTTCGACTTGAGGAAAAACTGTTGAAGCCGTTTGGGGGGAACATTTTTTAGTTGCTGGATGGAATACTCTCCAATGCGGGCATCATTGATTGCCATTGAGCTAAGGTCAGAAGCAAAAATCTGAAAAGGGATTTTTAAGGCGCTTTTCTCCTGTAATTCCAGCAACAACATTGCAATGGAGTAAACTTCCTCACCCGTGGAACAGGCGGCTACCCAGATACGCAATGTTTCATCTTTTGTTTTGCTTTTAAGCAAACGGGGCAAAACCGATTTCTTTAAAAGCATAAAGGCATCTGTATCCCTGAAAAAGCCGGTCACATTGATAAGCAAGTCCTGATATAACAAATCCACTTCATCATTTGATTGCCCAAGCAACTCAGCATATTGTGAGATTGTTTTTATTTTATGAATCAACATCCTTCGCAGCATTCGCCTCTTGATGGTGTTCATTTTGTAGTGACTGAAATCAATATTCTTCTTTTTTAGTAAAAGCCGAAGAATATTTTTCAAATCGGGATTACTATTTTCTATTCCATCTTCCGGTACATTTTTAACTTCATGTTGCCTGATCAAGGGATGTTTGCTTATCCAGTTTAACTTTGTTGCAATTTCTTTGGGTGATAGAACGAAATCAACCACGCCTTCTTCAATCGCTGAATGAGGCATACTGGTAAATTTTGCTGAATCGTCCTGGGCAAAAGTGATACCTCCTGCTTCTTTTATTTCTTTCAACCCGCGTGTGCCATCGCTTGCACTGCCCGATAACACTATGCCGATAACATTTTCCTTGCGCGCGTCTGCCAATGATGAAAACAGCACATCAATGGACAGGTTAGTGGTTTTGTCTTTGGACCTGGAAATTAATTTAATATGGCCATCCGTCACCTCAATTTCTTTATCGGCAGGAATCACATACACATTGTTTGGTTCCATCTTCTCCATATCATCAATCTCCTGAACAACCATTTCAGTTACTTTTGACAAAATTGCAGTAAGCAGACTTTTGTGGTCAGGACTTAGATGTTGCACATAAATGTACACCATACCCGTAGTAGGAGATAGATTTTCTAATAGCTGTGTTACCGCTTCCAATCCACCCGCAGAAGCGCCAATAGCAACTACAGTAAATAGATTATCCTTACCTCCGGGTATCGTATGAGGAACCGTATAGTGCTCCACTTTTGTGTTTTTCTCCTTTTTAAACTCTCTATTATCTCCAGTTTGAGCCTTTGGCATTTCTTTTTCTGAAATTGTTCTTTTTCTTTTATTGAGAGGAGTGGTCTTCATTATAGTCGGTATTGAATTAAAAAGGCAGAGTGAAGCAGTGCCAAGAATTTATGTGCGGAAAACAGATCCTGGTGCAAGTCGAGAAATGTAAATGTAATCAAGTTTCATGAGAAAAAATAGTCAAATTCAAGAAGTTATTTGTCTGATTTTTCTATTTAATTGATTTAAAGTTGGACACCATTATTAAAAGCGGCACAAATCCAGAGCAAGACCAATAAAACAGGGGTCAGATATTTCTATCTAACCCCCTGATATTCAATTTGTCGGGGTGACAAGATTTGAACTTGCGACCCCCCGCCCCCCAGACGGATACGCTACCAGGCTGCGCTACACCCCGAAAAATTTGCTCTTTAAAAAAGAACCATGAATACCGACGCGAAAATAGTACTTTTTAGTTAAAAGACTAACTGAATTTGCCTACTTTTGATAAAATTTTAGGAATATGGATTTTTTTAAACCCTTGAATACGGAGAGCCCAAAGGGTTCTTCCGCTAATCAACCGCAGGAGGTTGAAAAAATAAGATGTTTGATTATCGGATCTGGTCCTGCCGGTTTTACCGCTGCCATTTATGCTTCCCGGGCGAATCTTCATCCTGTTATGTATGAGGGACTGCAACCGGGAGGTCAGTTGACGACCACTACCGAAGTGGAGAACTTTCCGGGTTACCCCGAAGGTGTTACCGGTCCGGTGATGATGGAAGATCTGAAGGCCCAGGCTGTACGTTTTGGAACTGATGTGCGCTGGGGACTCGCTACCGCAGCAGAATTTGGGAAGAAGGTGCATCGAATTACCATCGATAGCATCAAGGTTATTGAAGCCGAGACCGTAATTATTGCCACCGGCGCTGAAGCCCAGTACCTGGGGTTGCCAGACGAGAAGAAATATGCCGGATCGGGCGTTTCGGCCTGCGCCACCTGTGATGGATTCTTTTACCGGGGAAAAGATGTGGCCATTGTCGGCGGAGGGGATACCGCCGTTGAAGAGGCAATTTACTTAGCAGGATTGTGCCGCAAGGTTTACCTGGTTGTTCGCCGCGACCAGCTAAGGGCTTCCAGAGTGATGCAGGATCGTGTATTAAGAATTCCGAATATTGAAATTCTCTGGAAACATCAGACAAAAGGCCTTATTGGAGAGGGTGTTGTGGAAGGTGTGGTCCTTACAAAAAACAAAGGTGAAGCAGGGGAGAAGGAGGTCACCGTGCCGATTGACGGATTTTTCCTGGCAATAGGTCATAAACCCAATTCGGGAATTTTCCAACCGATGATAGAAACGGATGAAACTGGTTATATCAAGACCATTGGCGTAAGTTCCATGACAAATGTAGCGGGCGTTTTTGCCTGTGGCGACGTGATGGATCCGCACTACCGGCAAGCAATCACTGCTGCTGGATCGGGATGCAAGGCCGCTATTGATGCGGAAAGGTATTTGTCGGAAAAGAAATAGAGGAATAAAAATTGAATCTTATGAAAAATATTGTTGTTGCGCTGTTTTTATTGGTTGTAATAAATGGTTATTCTCAGAAGAAGGAATCTCTTTTCAATGGTAAAGATCTGAGTGGCTGGACGATTTTTGTGAATGATCCAGCGGTAAAACCGGAGAAATTCTTTTATGTTAACAATGGTGTGATTGAGACTGTCGGGGTACCAATGGGTTATCTCAGAACAAAGAAGGAATATTCCAATTATCGTCTGCATGTTGAATGGTGTTATCCCGAGAAACCTATCAACAGCGGCGTATTTGTGCATACCAACGGCCCGGACCTTTTGTGGCCTAAACATTATCAGTGCCAGCTGAAAACTCTTTGTGCGGGTGATTTCATTGTTAATGCCGCAGGTGAAAAGGCTACTGCCGGAGACAGTATTTATATCGGAACAGAAAAAGTTAAACCCATCGCGGTGAAGCTGAAACCTTGTAATGAGAAGCAGCCGGGAGAATGGAACAGCTATGATATTGTTTGTAAGGGAAATACCGTTGAGGTGAGTGTCAACGGACTCTTGCAGAATACGATCAAAGACTGTTCAATGACCAAAGGCAGCATTGGTTTGCAGGCTGAAGGTTCGAAGATTCAATTCAGAAACCTTTGGGTAGAAAAAATCAAATAAATATTCAGCATACTTTTTCCGCTATCCCTCGTTTCAAACGAGGGATGACAGCATGACAGCACTAATTATTTACGATATCTGCGCAATCTTGGTTGCGGCATATTTTCCTGCTTCCAGTTTTTTGCGGACTTCGGAGAAAGCTTTGATGGTGTATTCAACATCTTCCAGCGAATGCGAAGCCGTCGGGATTAGTCTTAATAAGAGCTGACCTTTGGGGATAACCGGGTAGATTACAATTGAACAGAAAATGTTGTAGTTTTCTCTGAGGTCCATTATTACGTTGGTGCCTTCAGGAACACTTCCGGATAAATAGACAGGGGTAACCGGTGAGTTGGTGACGCCAAGATCGAAATTTTCATTTTTCAGCCCTTTTTGCAGCGCTCTTACTATTGTCCAGAGATTTTCGCGAATCTGAGGCTGGGTTTTGATTAGCTCAAGTCTCTTCAACAGACCGATAACCATCGCAATAGGCAGGGATTTGGCAAAGGTCTGGGAGCGCATGTTGTAACGCAGAAAATCACAAACCTCTTCCTTGGCTGCTATGAAGGCGCCTATGCCGGCCATTGATTTGGCAAAAGTGCCAAAGTACATGTCAATCTGATCCTGAACACCGAAGTGTTCTCCTGTACCTGCCCCGGTAGCTCCCATTGTTCCAAATCCATGCGCATCGTCCACCAGAAGCCGGAAACTGAATTCACTCTTTAATGCCGCAATTTTATCCAGTTGCCCTAGGTCTCCTGCCATTCCAAAAACACCTTCCGTGATAACCAGGATACCGCCTCCGGTCTTTTGAACCAGTGATGTGGCATGACCGAGTTGTTTGCGCAGACTGTCCATATCGTTGTGCTGAAAGACAAATCTTTTTCCCATGTGCAGGCGGACACCGTCGAGGATACATGCATGCGCTTCAGCATCGTAAACAATTACATCATTTCTTCCGCTGATGGCATCGATAATGGAAATCATTCCCTGATAGCCATAGTTGAGCAGAAAGGCATCTTCTTTACCTTCAAATGCCGCTAATTGTTTTTCCAGCTCCTCGTGTTTGCTGGTCTGCCCCGACATTATCCGAGCGCCCATGGGGTATGCAAGGCCATATTGTGCAGTCGCTTCGGCATCTGCCTGACGAACTTCCGGGTGATTTGCTAATCCGCAGTAGTTGTTCAGGCTCCAGTTAAGTACCTCTCTTCCACGGAATTTCATCCTGGGTCCAATCTCGCCTTCCAGTTTTGGAAAGGAAAAATAACCATGTGCTTCTTTCTGATACTGACCAAGGTTTCCTTTGTCAGATTTAATTTTTTCAAATATATCCACGGTAGTAAACTTTATGTAGTATTGCAAAATGTTTTTGAGAGTTTGCAAATCTAAATATTATTTTGGGTTTTGACAAGATAGAAAATCATAGTTTGGACAAGCAGAAAAAAACTTATCTTTGCACCATGATTCGGAAAGTAAGTACATATTTAATTTTTGGCGTATTGCTAATCGCCTCATCTTGTGGTGAATATCAAAAAATAGTCAAGAGCACTGACTATGAATACAAGCTTAAAAAAGCGCGTGAATATTATGACAAGAAGGATTTTACCAAGTCGTCGCAGCTTTATTCAGAGCTGATTAACATTTTCAGAGGTACCAACCGCTCTGATCAGGTTTATTATTACCTGGCAAAAAGTAATTTTGGTCAGAAGGATTATTTGATGGCTGGTCATTATTTTCGTCAGCTTATCAAGGAGTATCCGCGCAGTCTTTTTGCTGAGGAATCGCAGTTTTTGGTTGCTCAGTGCTACTATCTTGATTCTCCAACTCCGAAGCTCGACCAGAAAACCACTCAGGATGCGATAGACGCTTTCCAGCTTTTTATCAATATTTTCCCATCGAGCAGTAAAGTGGCTGAAGCCAATAAGTTAATTGATGAGTTGCGGGAGAAGCTGGTCCTGAAATCCTATTTAAACGGAAGGTTGTATTATGACCTTGGTGATTACAGGGCAGCAGTTATTTCCCTGACCAACTGCCTGAAAGAATTTCCCGATTCAAAATACCGTGAAGAATTGATGTTCTACCTTTTGAAATCTAAATATCTCCTGGGTGAAAATAGCATCGAGGAGAAGAAACGGGAGCGTTTGAATTCAGAATTAGATGAGTACTACACTTTTGTGGATGAATTTCCCAATAGTAAATTCAGGAAGGAAGCAGACAGATTCTTTGCCAACACAAAGAAGATGATGAATTTGAAAGATGAAGACCTTAAGAAATAGAAAATAATTATGGATTACAGAAAAGTTAAAGCCGCCTCTACAACTGTGCCACGCAATTTGAATGAGTTGGATGCCACCACAGATAATATCTACGAATCATTGATGGTGATTGCCAAGCGCGCCAATCAGATCAGTGCGGAGGTGAAGGAGGAATTGAATCAGAAATTACAGGAATTTGCCTCTTATTCCGACAACCTGGAGGAGGTCTTTGAAAACCGTGAACAGATCGAAATATCAAAATATTACGAAAGACTTTCCAAACCGGTTCTGATTGCTTATGAAGAGTTTAAAGAGGGTTTGATTTATTACCGCAATCCTGCTAAGGAGAAAAAATAAAATGCCGCTAAGGGGTAAAAAGATTGTTCTCTGTATCACCGGAAGCATTGCTGCCTATAAAGCAGTGTACCTGTTACGTGGCCTCGTAAAGGAAGGTGCTGAGGTTCAGATTCTTATGACAGAAGCGGCCAAAGAGTTTGTTACGCCGCTTACCTTTTCCTCCCTTTCGGGGAAACCCGTATTAAGTGATTTTTTTGCCAGGGAAAGCGGGTCCTGGAACAGCCATGTAGAATTAGGCCTTTGGGCAGATCTGTTCTTAGTTGTTCCGGCAACAGCCGCAACAATCGGGAAGATGGCTAATGGTATTTGTGACAATTTGGTCATAACCTCCTATATGTCAGCCAAATGTCCCGTAATGATTGCTCCCGCTATGGATCTGGATATGTTCGCGCATGCCTCTTTGCAGTCAAACCTTCAGAAATTGAAATCTTTTGGAAACCTGATCATAGAAGCTGTGACCGGGGAATTAGCCAGCGGATTAGCTGGAAAGGGCAGAATGGAGGAGCCGGATGTCATCCTTAAAATAGTCCGGAATTTCTTCACCGAAAAAAAAAACTCCTGAATAAAATTTATCTCATTACTGCAGGTCCTACGCATGAAAGAATTGATCCGGTCCGGTTCATCGGGAATTACTCGACCGGTAAGATGGGCTTTGCCATTGCCGGAGAACTGGCTTCACGAGGCGCCCATCTGATTCTTGTCTGCGGTCCTGTTGATCTGCAGCTTGACCATCCATTGATTACCCGAATCAATGTTGCTACAGCAGATGAGATGTATGAAGCGTGTATCAGCAATTTTCCTTCCTGTGACGGAGCTATCTTGACTGCTGCTGTTGCCGATTATTCACCTGTGCTGGCTTCAGCAGAGAAAATAAAACGTTCTGAAGGAAATATGGTACTGGAGCTGAAACCGAATAAGGATATTGCTGCCGAATTGGGAAGATTGAAAAGAAAGGACCAGTGCTTGGTGGGCTTTGCCCTTGAGACCAACAATGAAATTGAAAATGCATCTTCAAAACTCAGAAAGAAAAATCTGGATATGATCGTTCTCAATTCTCTGCGCGAGCAGGGAGCCGGTTTCGGTTTTGACACCAATAAAGTTTCCATCCTTACCAGGGAAGGTCAGGTTTTTGATTATTCCTTAAAATCTAAAAAAGAAGTTGCTGTCGACATTGTAGATCGTCTGCTTGAATTATCCTGCTGACCCGCTTCTCAAATTGAGCAGAATGTCGTATTTTTATAGAACATTTTGTGCTTATGAGAATTTCACTGTTATTCTGCTTGTTTCTGTTCAGTGTGCTGCGGCTTTCCGCTCAGGAGTTTCAATGCAATGTGAGTGTCTCCAGCTCTAGGATTGAAGGAACTTATAAAGAGATCTTTCAAACGATGAGGAATGACATCTCCGAATTTATGAACAACAGAAAATGGACGGATCATCAATTTGCTGTAGATGAGCGGATCATTTGTACAATTTTCATCCAGGTTATGGATCAGATCGGAGCCGATGAGTTTAAAGGAAGTATCCAGGTTCAACTGAACAGGCCGATATTTAACTCCTCTTATCAAACCCCGATCCTCAATATCAAGGACAATGATTTTGATGTCAGATATGTTGAATTTCAGCCACTTGAATACAATGAAACCGCCAATACCAATGCACTGACCAATGTTTTGGCTTATTATGCGTACATAATTCTTGGATTTGATTACGATTCCTATTCACCGATGGGTGGTACGCCTTATTTTCAGAAGGCCAGGGATATCGTCAACAAATCACAGAACGCCCGCGAAAAGGGCTGGCGTGCCTTTGAGGGTAATTATAACAGATTCTGGTTGATCGACAATGTAACCAACAAGGCATACAGTCCTTTCAGGGATCTGATGTACCGTTACCACAGGCTTGGACTGGATGTGATATCGGAGAAACCGGATATGGGCAGGGCAGAGATTGCCGATGCCCTCAAAAATATGCAAAAAGTTTACCGGGCCAGACCGGATACTTATATCAACAGAATCTTTTTTGATGCCAAGTCTGATGAAATTGTCAACATTTTTTCCAAAGGAAGTACCGACGAGAGAAGCCGCGTCATGACGGTTTTAACAGAATGTGATCCTGCCAATTCAGAAAAGTACGACAAGATTATGCAGGCAAAGATATTTTAATTAATGCTGAAACGTTTACAGATAAGGAATTACGCACTGATCAGGGAGCTGGACGTGGACTTCACCAGCGGATTGACTATTATAACTGGCGAAACCGGTGCCGGAAAATCCATTCTGATCGGAGCACTCTCTTTGATATTGGGTCAGAGAGCAGATTCGGCTGTCCTGAAAGATAAGGAGAGCAAGTGTATCGTGGAGGGCATTTTCGAAGTAAACGGCCTGGGTTTGCAGCCTCTCTTTGAGGAAAATGACCTGGACTACGATTCTCAGGTTATTTTCAGAAGAGAGATCGCCCCAAATGGAAAATCCAGAGCATTTGTCAATGATACCCCTGTGAATCTCAAAACATTACAAGACATTGGCGTTCGATTGATTGATATACATTCTCAACACCAGAGTCTTGAATTGGGCAATAAATTGTTTCAGTTAATGGTCCTGGATAATTATGCCGGAAACAAATCTTTACTGGACGACTATCAATCGAAATATAAAAAATATAAGTTACTTTTTGCAGAACTAACTGAGGCTGAAGAAAATGCTGCGCGCTTGCGAAAGGAGTTGGATTATTTCCAGTTTCAGTTTGAGCAACTTTCAAAGGCTAAATTGCAGGCTGGGGAACAGGTGAGTCTGGAGCATGAACTTTCCGTCTTAACCCATGCGGAGGAAATTAAAACATCCCTTGTGACAGTCGCGAATCTGATTGGTGGAGAAGAAGGGAATGCCCTGATCAGGACTAAAGAGGCAGTCAATATGCTGAATAGGATTCTAAAATTTTATCCTGAGGCAAGTGAACTGACAGAAAGAATGAACAGCATTTATCTGGAGCTGAGTGATATATCTTCAGAGGTTGAGTATTCTTCCGAAAAAATCGAGTTTGATGCCAAACGCATTGATCATTTGAATGAACGTCTGGATGCAATCTATTCTTTGCAGCAGAAACATCACGTTACAAGTGAGGAGGAATTAATTTCGTTGCGGGACGAATTTGAATACAATGTAAATACAGTATTCACCAATGATGAAAAAGTATCGGAATTAAAATCTGCCGCAGCTGCTCAGGAGCAAGTTTTGCATCAACTGGCAGATCAGATGACACGAATCAGAATGGCTTCCACGATGCAGATAGGGCAAAGGGTGGAAGAACAGTTGTTCCAGCTGGGAATGCCTAATTCTCGCTTCAAAGCTGAGGTAAAAACCGGAACAGCACTCTCATTTTATGGTAAAGACGAAGTCAGTTTTCTCTTTACCGCCAATAAAAACGGAGAGCTGAATGAGATTTCAAAGGTTGCTTCAGGCGGAGAACTGTCCAGGCTGATGCTTTCTGTCAAAGCATTAATTTCAAAGTCAAAAGCGTTACCAACTATCCTGTTTGATGAAATTGACTCTGGCGTTTCCGGTGAAACGGCGGATAAAATGGGCAATATCCTCAAGGAGATCTCTCAAGACATGCAGGTGATCAACATTACCCATTTACCGCAGATCGCTGCTAAGGGCGATCAGCATTTCCTTGTTTATAAAGAAGATACTGACACGGAGACTATCACCAGGCTTAAGTTACTCGGTCCTGACGATCGGATCTCCGAATTGGCGAAGATGCTGAGCGGAGAGTCTATCACCGATGCAGCACGCCTGAATGCTACGGAACTTCTCAGGTAGGGTCTCAGGGACAGGTACTTAGGGACTCGCTCCAGCGGATTTGCAATCCGCTGGTAATCGTTTACCAACGGATTGCAAATCCGTTGGAGCTAGGTTGGAGCTATATTGGAGCGAGGTAGGATCAAGATCTCTGTCTGGTAAAAAGTATTTTTGGTTTTTTATTGGCAACAACCAAAGGTTTGTTCTGCACCGTTTGCATGGGTCTGGAATGACCTGAGTTTCCTCTGCCTTGCTGTTGTCTGGGAGTTTTCACCGGATTATGATCCAGCAGAGGGAACATTGGATTCTCCGTAACCGGAATTTTTCTTCCAATCAATTTTTCGATGTCCCGCAGGTATTCTTTTTCTTCTGCATCGCAAAATGAAAAGGCTGTACCTTCGGCTCCTGCACGGCCGGTTCTGCCAATTCGGTGCACATAGGTTTCCGGAATATTGGGAATTTCGTAATTGATCACATATTGAAGATCATCGACATCAATTCCGCGTGCAGCGATATCTGTGGCGACCAATATCCTGGTAGTCTGATCCTTGAAATTAGAAAGCGCCCGCTGACGGGCACTCTGTGCCTTATTACCATGAATGGCTTCTGCTGAAATATTGTGCTTCAAAAGGGTCTTTACTACAAGATTTGCCCCATGCTTGGTGCGCGTAAAAACCAGGGCAGTTTTGATTTTCTGATCTTTAAGTATTTCAAGCAGCAGTGCACTTTTGTTGCCTTTGTCGACAAAATACAGGGATTGCTGAATGATTTCAACTACTGAAGAGTCTGGCGTAACAGAAACTTTTATAGGATTGTTCAGGATAGTTTTGGCCAGTTTTACAATGTCGGGGGGCATGGTTGCTGAAAAAAACAGCGATTGCCGGGTTTTGGGCAGGGCCGTTAACAGTTTTTTTACATCGTGGATAAAACCCATATCCAGCATTCTATCGGCCTCATCCAGGACAAAAATCTCTACATCCCGCAAGGTGATGAATCCCTGGTTCATCAAATCCAACAGACGGCCGGGTGTGGCTACCAGAATGTCTACCCCGTTTCGCAGGGCGTCTGTCTGTGGTTTTTGGCCGACTCCCCCGAACACAACGGTACAGGTCAAACCGGTATGTCGACCATAGGCTTTGAAACTCTCTTCAATCTGTATGGCTAACTCCCTGGTTGGGGTGACGATCAGGCTTCTGATCTTTCTTTTTCTACCCGGGATACTATTCGAACTCAGTAATTGCAGAATCGGAATGGCGAATGCCGCCGTTTTTCCGGTTCCTGTCTGCGCGCATCCAAGTAAGTCTGTACCTTGTAAAATGATCGGAATAGCTTCCGCTTGTATCGGTGTTGGAATTGTATAACCCTCTTCTTCAACCGCTTTTAGAATGGGTTCTATGATGTTTAGTGACCGAAATAGCATATTTTCAACTTAATAAATTGGCTGCAAAGGTACTTGAATTAAGTTGAAAATATTCTCCTACCTTTTATGCAGTCCGCACTCTTTGGTATCAGGATTTTCCCACCACCATCTACCAGCCCTGAGATCTTCTTCGGGAAGTACTGCTCTTGTACATGGCTGGCATCCAATGCTGGGATAATCTTTGTCGTGAAGCGGATTATAAGGAATCTTGTTTTCTTTGATGTATTCCCGTACCTGTTGTTCGCTCCAGTCAATCAATGGATTAAGCTTTATTAATCCATTGGCTTCATCCCATTCGATGGGTTGCATTTCCGAACGTGTTACAGATTGGTCTCTCCTTAAACCACAAATCCAGACATCCAGTCCGGAGAAAGCCCGGCGGAGTGGTTCAAGCTTCCGGATGCGGCAGCAGGTTTTACGGTCATCAATTGAGTTGTAGAAAAGATTGATCCCCTTTGTTCGAACCATTTCTTCAACCTGATGTGCCTCAGGAAAATATACCTGCATCTGAATTTCGTATTTTTGGTTGGTCCGGTGAATCAGATCATAAGTTTCCGGGAATAATCTGCCTGTATCCAAAGTGAAGATCTTGATATTTTTATCAACAGAACAAACCATCTGAGTAAGTACCTGATCCTCTAATCCCAAACTGCTGGAAAGGGCAATTCTGCCCTTGTATTCTTCCAGGAAAAACCGGATCATCTCAATGGCGTTTGCATGAGCAAGCTGCTGGTTGAAAGCCTCTATTTTTTCTTTCATTAAATATTTGAATCAAATTCAGTTTAGACAAAAATAGACCAAATATTCAACTTTCTAACTTGTATTGAAACTGCTCATCGTAATTTGGAAATATGTTTTATACTTGCTACCTTTCCTAATCTCACCAACTCGTTAATTATTGTGAATTTCTCGTCATAATGATTATTTTTGTGGTTCATCCATTCAGACGGGTATACTGTTCTGAATGATCAAAAATCTGAGAGAGTTTTTATGAAATTATATACCATTAATCATCTTCGGGAACTGGAGGCGGAGTCTATTTTTGTAATACGAGAGGTAGCTGCGCAATTCGAAAATCCCGTTATGCTGTTTTCCGGAGGAAAAGATTCGATTGTCATGTTTTTTCTTGCCCGTAAGGCTTTTTACCCCGCGAAAGTTCCTTTTCCGCTGATGCACATTGATACCGGTCATAATTTTGAGGAAACAATCGTCTACCGGGATAGTCTTGCCGAGGAGACCGGCACCAAGATCATAGTCAAATATGTACAGGACTCGATTGACAAGGGTAGGGCTGTTGAAGAAAAAGGCGTAAACGCAAGTAGAAATGTTCTGCAGACCGTTACCCTGCTGGATGCCATTGAGGAGATGAAATTTGATTGTGCCATGGGAGGTGGTCGCAGGGACGAAGAAAAAGCCCGGGCGAAGGAGCGTTTCTTCTCTCACCGCGATGAATTTGGCCAGTGGGACCCAAAGAACCAGCGTCCTGAACTTTGGAACCTTTTTAACGGGAAGAAACATATCGGAGAGCATTTCAGAGTTTTTCCAATTAGTAACTGGACTGAAATGGATGTCTGGCAATATATCCTGATGGAGAATATTCCCATGCCGAGTTTATATTTTACCCATATGCGTGAGGTCTTTAATCGTGATGGGGTCTGGCTGGCAGCTGCACCTTTTATGCAACTTAAACCGGGCGAAAAGACTGAAGTGAGACGGGTGCGCTGCAGAACTATCGGGGATATTACCTGCACAGGTGTTACCCTATCAGAAGCAAACAGCCTTGAAGAGATTATTTTGGAAGTAGCGGCCAGCCGTGTCACAGAGCGTGGTGGCAGAGCGGATGACAAGCGCTCAGAAGCGGCCATGGAAGACCGTAAGAAAGAAGGGTATTTTTAACAGAAAACAGAAAAAATTGATAATGACCGATATATCAACAATTCAACCATCCGGTAAGGAGATTGGATACCTGGATATGGAACTCCTGAGGTTTACTACGGCTGGAAGTGTGGATGATGGGAAGAGTACTTTGATAGGACGACTCTTGTTCGACAGCAAGGCAATTTTTGAGGATCAGATGGAAGCCCTCGAAAGGGCCAGCATCAGCCGTGGGGGAGAAGAAGTTAACCTGGCTTTGTTGACGGATGGTCTGCGGGCCGAGAGGGAGCAGGGGATTACCATCGATGTTGCTTACCGCTATTTTGCTACGCCAAAAAGAAAATTCATCATCGCTGATACGCCTGGACATATCCAGTACACCCGAAATATGGTTACAGGAGCTTCCACCGCCAATGCAGCGGTGATTCTGATTGATGCCCGTAACGGTGTGATCGAGCAGACCCGCAGACATGCCTACATAGCGGCCCTGTTGCAGATTCCACATGTGGTGGTATGTGTCAACAAAATGGACCTTGTAGATTTTTCGCAGGAGGTATTTGAAGCAATCAGGATAGATTTTACAGAAGTTGCAGCCAAACTTGGAAATAACGATGTTTATTTTCTTCCGATCAGCGCGAAATTAGGGGATAACGTGGTGGATCGTTCCACCAATATGCCCTGGTACACCGGTCTGACGTTTATTGGCTTAATGGAGACACTACCTGTCGGAGGAGACCGCAACTTTGAGGATCCACGTTTTCCGGTACAGTATGTGATTCGTCCCCAGTCTGACCAATTCCACGATTACCGTGGTTATGCAGGACGTGTTGCCGGTGGTGTTTTCACGGTAGGGCAGGAGGTTGTCGTGTTGCCTGGCGGACAAAAAACGACCATCCAAGGGATAGATTTGGGGAAAGGACAGCTTGAAAAAGCCTTTCCGCCACAGTCGGTAACCCTGCGATTGGCACATGAAATTGATATCAGCAGAGGTTCTATGATTGTGGATGCTGTTAATCAGCCTATTCAGGGTCAGGAGATTGATCTGATGATCTGCTGGTTAAACAGTAAACCTCTTCAGCTCAGGGGAAAATACCTGTTGAAGCACACGTCCAACGAAATGAAATGCGTTGTGACTGATGTTGCTTACAAGGTCAATATCAATACGCTGGAGGAATTACATGAAGATACCACGATCGGCTTAAACGAGATTGCCAGGATTTCCATCAAAACTACGCGAACCATTTTCTATGATTCCTACCGGAGAAACAGAGATACAGGCAGTCTGATTCTGATAGATGAAGCCACAAATAATGTGGTTGGTGCCGGGATGATACTTTAGTTTATTTTGGCAAAGAGAAGATAAATTCCAATCCACCGCCTTTCCGGGTACGGGCAGATATTTCACCTTTAAAGCTGACAATTGCATTCTTGACAATGGCTAAACCAAGTCCGGTACCTCCCCGTTTGCGCGTGCGACCTGTATCAACACGGTAAAATCTTTCAAAGATACGGGGAAGGTGCTCTTCGGCGACGCCAGGTCCGTTGTCGGAAAAAGTAAAGTAATGATAGGTTTCATCTTCGTGGTAACTGGAAATAAAGATGGTAATTCCTTTTCCGGCATAATTAAGGGAATTTTCAATCAAATTTCGTAAAACGGAAAATATCAGGGAGTAATTTGCATTGACAGTGATTCGTTCATCAATATTGTGCTCGATAAGAACGGATTTTAAACGAATTGGATCAGAAAAACTCTCAACCACTTCTTCAACCAGTTTCTTAATATTAATATTCCCTCTTGGGTATAGCTCTGAAGACTCTTCAATCTTGTTCAACAAGGCGATGTCATTGACTAGCTGGGATAATCTTTCCGATTGATTGTAAGCTTTTTCAATAAAATGTTTTCGCTTTTCCTGAATTAAATCAGGGTTGTTTATCAGCGTTTCCAAATAACCTTTTACTGTTGAAATGGGTGTTTTTAGTTCATGTGCGATATTGGATGTAATCTGTTGTTTCATCATGCTCCGTTTGACCAACTTTGTATTGTCTGTGATCAATATTTCGAAGCTCTTATCCTGAAAGAAGATACATAGAATTGAAAAATAGGAGCCATCATGCTGGACAGAATATTCCATACGCGGCATTTCGCTCATTTGAGAAAATTTTTCATTGGCAATGGTATTGTCGATGAATAAATTCATCTCTTCCATCTCCTTAAGTTTGAAGATTTTTTCTATCGAAATTGTAGACTCTTCCGAAATATTGTTGATGTAAAAAATGAAATGACTGTTATTTAAGATTACCTTTTTTTGTGGTGAAAAGAAGGCCACGCCCTCATTTAATACGAACAGGTGACTGATCAGTTTTTCTTTTTCGAGTATCAGATCGGATTTCGCAATCATAGACTGTTCAAACAAGCTGCTGATCTCGCTACTGATGACTCCCAGTTCATCATCCGAAAATTGAAGGTCTTGGTTTGTTGTTTTACCACTTCGGATACGAATTACAAAATCTTTCAATCTCGTGATAGAGTCACCCAATCGATTGGTAATCACCCTTAACAGGATTCCGAAAAGGGTAAATAAAAAGAGGTAGAATAGAATAAATGCCCGGTCGATTTTAAGATAATTGCGTATCTCTGTATCGTAAGTAACAGCTGATCTGATGATTATTGTATTGTAAATTTTGGCAAAATAAAAATACTCCTGGCCGGTGGTTGTAGAGTGACGAATATTGTACCCGGAGAGGGATAATTTTGCTTCCATAAATTCCGGTCTGCCGCTGTGATTTTCCATCTGCAAATAATTGGCAACCGAGTTGTCGTAAAGTACCTTACCTTCCATGTCGAACACGGTAATCCTGGTTATATCAGGAGGAATCAGCATCTTCAACGAATCTAATTTACTGAATTCGCCGGTTGCAGAAAGATTCTTCTGATTGATAAATCTGCTGACCATTTCGGTATAACTGTCCAGCTTGTTTTCGAGGTGTGCAATGCGAAACTGTTTCTCATGCTGGCTTTGATACAACAACATGGAAAAAATGAATAGGGTGAAAAGAAGGAAATAGTTAATAAACAATTTCCACTTAATGGTTTTAGACTTGAAAAGCATATTTGGCGTACGTTGTCATCAAAGTTCAATTCTCATATTTCAAAATAGTAACCATAGCCTGGTTTGTTGCGAATATAACTACTATATTCTTCCATCTTTTTTCGCAACCTGGTGATGTTAACATCGACTGTTCTGTCAGTGACAATTACGTCGTTGTCCCAAATTCTGGCGAGAATCTCTTCCCGGGAGAAGATTCGGCCTTGGTTTTTTGCCAACAAGGATAGAATTTCAAACTCCTTCCTGGTAAGATCAATTTTTTTATTGTTGATTAACAATCGTTTGGTTACGATATCAATTGCAATATTTCCGAGTGTCAAAAGTAATTTTTCCGCTGATTCATCAATTTTTCTTGTCCTTTTCAGGATCGTTTTTACCCTGGCTTGCAGTTCACGAATAGAGAATGGTTTGGCGATATAATCGTCTGCCCCAACATTAAACCCGGTCAAGACGTCGTTTTCATTGTTACGGGCCGTCAGAAATATGATCGGTGTATCAATTTCCAGCTCTTTACGGATTTTCTGGGCGAGTCCAAACCCCGACATTTTGCCCATCATCACATCCAGCAGGAAAAGGTCATAGCCGGCCAATTTTTTTTTGAGCGCTTCCTCCGCCGAGTGGACAATATCAATACTGTAGCCTTCACTTTCAAGATTGAATTGAAGAATTTCGCAGATGTCTTTCTCGTCTTCTGCAATCAGAATCCGGTAATTTTCTTTCATGGCCACTGTTTCCCTTTATCCTTTTCTTACTTGTGTCTCCTGTGTTTGACAATCTCACCTTCCACAACAAAGGTAATTGATTCTGCAAGATTGGTTGAATAACTGGCAATCCTTTCAAACAGATTGATGATGATCAGTACGTTTGCAGCCACTACGACTACTTCGGATTGATGCATCATTTCCCCGAGTATCTTTCCTGTGATTTTTTTGCATTCCTCCTTGATCCCGGTTACTTTGACGTAAATCTTTTCGGCGTAGGTCAGATCGTGTGTTTTGACGACTTCGAGTACATCGGAAAACAATTCTGTTATTTTATCCCCAAGCAGATCGATTCCCAATTCTTCAACCAAATCCGTGTAGTCTGAAAGAGGTTCAATTCTTTTGGCAATATTTACGGCATGGTCGCCAATGCGCTCAAGATCATTGTTAATTTTCAGGACAGACAAGATGTACCTTAAATCGGAGGCCACCGGTTGTTGTAATGCGAAAATCTTCTGACAAAGCTTATCAATCTTGACATCCAGGTTGTTGATGTATTCGTCGTTGTTGATCACTTTCTTTGCCAGCGCCAAGTCGGTGGTCTGAAGGGCGATGACCACGTCGACCAGTTGTTGGTTGACCTGAGAACACATTTGTATCACTTTGTGGGACAATTTCTCCAGTTCGGAGTCGAATATTCTGTAATTTTCCATGTTATAAAATTATGAAAGATATGATGTCATCCAAAACGGCCTGTTATATAGTCTTCTGTCTGTTTCTTATCAGGGTTGGTAAAGATCTTTCTGGTTTTATCGTACTCAATCAGCAATCCCAGGTAAAAGAAGGCAGTTTGATCACTGATACGCGCTGCCTGCTGCATATTATGCGTGACAATAACAATGGTGTAGTGTTCTTTAAGTTGTACAATTAATTCTTCGATCTTGGCTGTCGACAAGGGATCAAGCGCGCTGGCCGGCTCGTCCATCAAAACTATTTCAGGGTTAACGGCCAAAGTTCTGGCGATGCACAATCGTTGCTGCTGTCCACCAGAAAGTCCAAGAGCAGAATCTCCCAAACGATCCTTCACTTCGTCCCAGATGGCGGCGTTTTTCAGAGCGTTCTCTACAATTTCGTCCAACTGGTTTTTGTTACTGAGCCCATTTATTCTCGGCCCATAGGCGACGTTCTCATAAACTGACTTGGCAAATGGGTTTGATTTTTGAAATACCATACCCACTTTCTTCCGCAAATTAACTACATCAATATTTTTGTCATAGATATCAATGTTATCAATCATTACTTTACCTTCGATCTTGACCCCTTCAATCAGGTCGTTCATTCGGTTCAGACTGCGCAAAAAGGTAGACTTTCCGCATCCTGAAGGGCCGATGAAGGCGGTTACCTTTTTTTCCGGAATAGTGATGGAGATATTGTTCAACGCCATTTTCCCACTGTAAAAGAGGGAAAAATTCTCGGTTTTGATTTTATCAACTGTCATTATTAATTGGTTTTCTTTTTTCTGATTCTGTATCTTAAAATAACGGCCGACATGTTCAGGGAGAAGGTCAGCATCAGCAACACGCAGGTAGTACCAAATTGGATCGGCAATGTCTTGTCAACATTGGCCGATTGCGTGGTCATTACATAAATATGATAACCCAATACCATAAATTGGTCACTTAATCCCGGCAACGTAGCAATATAATAGGCGGCCCCGGTAAATAATATCGGGGCAACTTCGCCGGCCCCGCGGCTCACTGCCAGAATGGTTCCGGTCAAAATACCTGAAACTGACCCGGGCAAAACTACTTTTCGGATGGTTTGCCATTTGGTGGCCCCGAGAGCGAGACTTGCAGCCCTGAGTTCATTCGGAACGGATTTTAATGCCTCTTCAACCGAGACAATCACTACCGGAAGTGTCAACAGCGCCATAGTAAGGCTTGCCCAAAGCAGATTTGGCTGTCCCCATTTCAGGGTTCCTCCATAAAAGGTGTTGTCGACCTGTGCTCCAACGAATTTGATAAAGAACCCCAATCCAAACAGACCATAGATAATAGCCGGGATGACAGCCAAAGTACGCACGGCAAATCGAATGGTTTTTGCTATGAAGGAATTTTCTTTGGCGTATTCAGTAAGGTAAATGGCTGTGATCGTCCCAAACGGAACAGCCGCAACCGACATAATGATCACGAGCAGGGCCGTGCCATAAATGGCCGGGAAAATGCCCCCTTTGGTCATTCCTTCTTCTGGAAAATTGGTCAGAAATTTCCACGAAAGTTGATCTTTACCCCCAATCACAATTACAGTGAGCATGACCACAATAATTGAGATGATAAGTAAAGCTGAAGAAAGGGTAACCCCTTCTATAATATATCCTTTGAGGTTTTTCTTGAAATTGTTTATCATTTTCCCTGAATTCTTTTCATTAGTTTACCTTTGACATAAAATTCAGCTATTGCGTTGAGTAGGAAAGTGAAAATGAATAGCAATGATCCGATCAGGAATAAAACGTTGTAGTGCGTATCGCCGAAGACAACTTCGGCCATTTCTGCGCCAATTGTTGCTGCCAGCGTCCTGACCGATGAAAAAGGGTTCAAATCTATCTGGGCTGCATTGCCGGTTGCCATTAACGCAATCATCGTTTCACCAAAGACACGGCCGATACCCAACAGAATGGCTGCAAAAATTCCAGGAGTGGCTGCGGGCAGAATGACGAAAAAGGCGGTCTGCCATTTAGAGGCCCCGATGGCCAGACTCGCTTCATAAAATGATTTTGGTACTGCCGTCAATGCATCTTCCGTAATGGTATAGATGATAGGAATCGCCGCAATTCCCATCGCAATTCCTCCTACAAATGAATTCAACCTTGTTTCGTAATGAAAAATATTTTGAAGAAAGGTGGCCAATACCATCAATGCGAAAAAACCAATTACTACAGATGGGAAACCTGCTAAAAGTTCGATTGCAGGTTTAATCACCTCTTTTATCTTTTTGTTGGCAAAAACTGCTGTGTACAAGGCAGCGAGAATTGCAATCGGCGCAGCAAAAAGCATGGAGATCAAGGTGATTTTAAATGTTCCTAAAATTAAGGCGAGAATTCCATAGCGTGGTTTCTCGGAGACAGGCACCCACTCTTTGGTTACCAAAGTTTTTAGGGCCGTTTGATTGTCATCGAAGCCACTGCCTGAGCTGACAGTGTAAGTAACCTCATCTGATTTCTTAGCTGAAACCGAGTCGGTTGTCTGAACGCCGTATTGTTCCTGAACTTCTGTTTTATCTGTCACTTCCCCGTAAGTTTCCTGGACTGGCTGTGTTGTATTATTTTCAATTGAGGAAGGCTTTGGAGCATGCGAGTTGCTGAAAATAGGCAAAGATTCACGAAATACAAAAATGAAGATAAGGACAATAATCGTAATCGAGAGAAAAGCCACGCCCTTAATAATTTTTTCGGCCAGATAATCGCCCAGTCGGAACCTTTTCCGAGTGATGTCTATTAGCTTGGAACCTTCTGACAAACCGGTAGGATCGCCTGAAGATTTCTTTTTTGATTTTTTTTTGGTCAACGTTTATTTAATTAACACTTATTTTACCGGGAAATAGCCAACTTCAACGACCAACTTCTGTCCTTCCGGACTGAGGATCCAGTCGATGTATTTTTTTATTTCGCCTGTTGGCCTGTTAACGAGGTACATGTACAAATATCTGGTAATAGGATACTCATTGCTTTTGATGGTTTCGGCAGTTGGAATAAAGGCCGGGCTTTTGTCATCTTTCTTTACTTTGCAGATTACAATACCTTCAGCAAAAGCAGCACCTCCGTAACCAATTCCATAAGCATCTTTCTTTACCGCATTTACAACCGCTGCAGTTCCTGGTAAGGTTTGACAACTTGATGCATAGTCGCCTTTTACTACATTTTCCTGAAAGAAGACATAAGTACCTGAACTGTTTTCCCTGCCATACAATTTGATGGCCTGGTCATCTCCGCCAACTTGTTTCCAATTGCTGATAGTGCCTCTGAAAATTTCGCCTAGTTGTTTGATCGTTAATTCTTTTACCTTATTTGCCGGATTAAGATAGACGGTGATGCCATCTTTGGCACAAGCAACTTCGACTCCCAGTGTGTTGAATCTGGCTTTTAGTTTCTCTTTTTCAGTGGCTTTCATTTTACGGCTGGCATTGGCGATATCCGTTGCACCGTTGATAAGGGCTGAGATGCCTACGCCGGATCCACCTCCTGTAACTTGTACAGAAGCAGAAGGATTACTTTTCATATATACTTCCGCCCATCTTTGGGCAAGAATTACCATGGTGTCGGAGCCTTTTACGGTGATACGCTCAGGTGCAGCCGTGAAGGCAAAGCAGACCATTCCAAGGAGTACTGCCAGGATTGTTACCTTTAAAAGTTTGAATGATTTCATTGTATCTGTATTATTTCTGTTAAATATATTGTGTTTTTTGTTCTTAATTTAGAATTTTGCTTGAATTCTTAAAGTAAATACGTTTTGGTTAATGGCATTGCTCCAATCCATCGTTCCGGCAACTCCGTGTGCATCAGTATAAGGTTCAATTACTTTACCAGCAGTTCCAACTTTTTCACTGTTTACGATATCGTAACCCAAGGTGATTCTTATGTTTTTATCAAAATAATGGTGGAATGCAAGGCCAATAGTGGCAGTTGCAAGATCACTTTTTCCGCTCATTTTTGATTTCAGTGTGGTGGCATCATTGCTAGTGAATCCTTTCACTGCAACATCTTGTCCTTTGATATCAGTATTGGGATCATAATAATCATAACGGATTGCAAATTGGTACTTTTTACCCAGGTTTTTGATGAAATAAAGGTAATATCCTGCAAAATTGTTTTGAAAGTTGGCTACTCCGGGTACAGCTGCTGTTGTTCCGACTGCGGCAACCGGTGCATATCCGACAGTGGCATTCTTACCCGCAATGTATTCCCCTTTAATTGATAAACCACCTAATACATCGGCAAATAACTGAAATTCACCGTCTAACCAATTTCTTTTTAACGGATCTCCAAATTTAATATCTGTAACAGTTGTATAGTCAGTGCTTAAGGTCTTTACTGCATTGGATTTGATGGTTCCAAAGTAACCATGGGCACCAAAATCAAGTCCTCCGAAATTTCCAAGGCTCAGATTGTAAGTTACACGGGCCATTATATCTTTGTAATTGTCATAATCGATGTTATCGGCCGCATTGAGGTTGGTCCCGGCACTGTTGTTGACTGTAAGGCCATCGACGCCGTTAAACACTGCCAACTGCGCATGAATAGGGAAGTTAACAGGATTGTATTCCAATTTTGCTCCTATGGCATGCTCGCCAGGGTAAATAGCACTGATTATTGCTGAACGCTCTGGTAATTCGCGCTGACTGGACGAATATTCTACTTCATAGTCTGGTCTGTTAAATTTACCTAACGTGAAGCTAAATGATTTGGTCCAGTGGTCGTTTAATACAACATAAGCATCTTTTATGGCAAAATCCCCAGGTGTAAAGTCCGGTTGTAATACAAATTTAATGCCGTCTGCTGCTTCATAAGTCAGCTTTACCATGACTCTTCTTAAAGAGAAATAATTTTGACTCGTGGAAAGAAGAGCAGGACTCTCGAAGTATTGATACTGAGCCTGCGTATATCCCGAAATTTTTATCTTCGTCAATTTGGAGAGATCAGCTTCGTCATTTGCCAGCCTCTCATTTATACCATTTACTTTTTCATCTATTGTCAAAAGTTTCTCCGCTACTTTTGGATCCTGAGCATTTGAATTAATCGTTATCAGGAAAAAAAGTAAGAATAAAATTGAAATCGATTTTTTCATAGCCTCGTAAATTTTCGAATCTTGTTTGATACAAAAATCCGTTAAGGTTGTTACATAACGGTTACAAAAAGAATAAACGATATTACAAAAATGGCCTTCTTCGGGTGAAGAAAGCCATTTCTTTAGGTCCATAGACCAACAGCAAGGTATCGTAATTTACAATTTCATGGCAATGGTAAGAAGAATTTCACTTCTCATTGTGTGATATTTTACCGGATCAACATTTGCTCCATCTACCTGGTATAGGTATAAGTAGTTGGTTTTGTCGCCCAGGCTATAAGTCATATCAATAGAATAATTTCCGGAACGATAACCGAATCCTCCGTTGTAGGTTGTGTATTTGTTATCCGCATTCGGCTGGGGTACGCCATCAAAATCGGCATTATAAGGATTTCCAAGAAATTCCATTCCTCCTCTAAGGCTGAAAGCTTCAGTTACCTTGTATTCCGCGCCTACCCTTATGTTACTAACGGCCTTATAAATAGATTTAATTTTACTGTTTTCCACACTAAAATTTTCACTGGTCATACCATGACTAAAATTCATCATTGAATAGTCTACATATTCATAATCCAGGGAGACCAATCCTTTTTTTGCAAATTGATAGGCAACACTGGCGATTCCTCTCAAAGGCGTGTGGAACCTGTATTCATAATTACCAATAGGAGTCTCCTCCTTGTGGCTTCCGTCGGCATCGGTGCTAATACCGGTCAGATTGGAAGTCATAACAGAGCTATAGGTCTCCTTAAGATTGAAATAAGTAGGCGTATGAAGCGCTAATCCTATCCGGAGAACCGGCGTAGCACGAAAAATGGCTCCGAGTTTGAGATTATATCCCACTCCAGAAGTTCTTGCATTATTGGTATAATCAAAACTGCCCCAACTTCCTGCCTGGGTATTGGCGTTATTCTCACCGCTTTCGCTGTACATATTGACTTCGTCCAGGAAAAGATCCTGCATCCCAACCGTTGCACCAAGATATAATTTGTGGTTGAAATTGGCTCCGAAGGTGGCCACATACTCGTTAATAAATCCTTCGCGGGCAGCAGATTCTGTTTGTTTAACAGTCTCATTGCTTAGCAGGAAAGTGTTGTATTGATTGCCGCCTGTATTTGGATTCGCAACATCGATCAGGTAGTTTTCCCAAGCCATTTTACTCTCCCATGGAATACCGCTCGCTGGATCATAGGCATACGAGGTACCCAGATCGTTAAAATTGATCCCATTGGTGTTTTGGGCAAACGCATCCATTCTTGAATAGTTGGCATTTTCAGCATTCACATAACTGGTCTGGTTAAAATTTGCCAGCCTGTTAAAACCGATCCCAAAGTTATAGGAGACAACACCAGAAGAATTTTCAGGCGCTTGCATGACAGACACATAGCCAAAATTCTTAAAATTGAAGCTGTTGTTGTCATTCTGGTAGGTAGTGCCCAGATACGTAGATTCGGTATTATTCTTGGTGTTGCCTAAGGTGGCAGATACTTCACCACGTTGGTAAATACCTATTCCCGCCGGATTAATACTGAGGGATCCAAAGTCACCGCCAAGGGCGCCGAAGGCATTTCCCATTGCTTTGGAGCGGGCCGTTGAGCCGTAATTTTGTTCAGAGAAAAGAAGGGCGTTGTCAACATATTGTGCTGATAGAGTCGATATCAGACCAACCAGCGTTATGATTGTAAAATATAGTTTTTTCATATAATAGGAATTTATATACTATGTGATTGATACAGAATAATCGCTATTTCAGATTAGCGTTGACGACCACCGCCACCGCCGCTGCTTCTTGTGCCTGTGCTTCCACCGCCACTGTTGCCACTGCCACTGTAACTGCCTCCTGAATTTGAGGAGCTACTTGAAGGCGTGTAACTTCTTGAAGATGAATTGGATTCGACCGATCTTGATGGAGCATAACTCCTTCCGCTGTAACTGCCACTACCAGATGAAACATTCGGTCTACTGGTAACAGAACCGCGCTGATAACTACCTGATGATGATTGAGTCCTGACAGTACTGCTCCCAGAACTCTGAGGCCTTGCATAGCGGCCGGATTGAGAACTGCTGTTAGTAGACTGCG
>Ga0209430_1000478_pt1 | contig 40960 bp, 27 predicted proteins | sample BarGraIncub1133A_FD_184504 | JGI IMG/M metagenome (GOLD analysis project Ga0209430, IMG submission 184504) | Arctic peat soil microbial communities from Barrow, Alaska - Barrow Graham LP Incubations 11-33A (SPAdes) (version 2) | ecosystem: Environmental > Terrestrial > Soil > Wetlands > Peat... | reverse complement strand
TTCAATTTTCTGGTAGGAAATGAAGATATGCATCTCAAAAATTATTCCGTTATCGTCCAAAACGGGATGGTTGCTCTATCCCCAGCCTACGATTTGCTTAATACTTCAATTGTTTTAAAGGGTGATCTGGAGGAAATTGCCTTGACCCTGAAGGGGAAGAAGAAAAACCTTACCAGGGGAATACTCGTCAACTACTTTGGAAGAGAGCAATGCGGAATAAATGACAAAATTATCGAAAATACTCTGAATACCATTCAGACAGCATTACCCTCATGGTTCGATCTGATAGACATATGCTTTTTATCAAACGAAATGAAATTAAAATACAGGGAATTGTTGAAGAAAAGGACCAAAATTTTGGGATTGACAGTTCCGTGATTTTGTTCCCTGTAAACAGATGAAAGTATGAGATTGAATGCTTTTTTAGTGATATTTAAACGATTTAGGTGATACTATAGCGATTTATAATTTTTGATTAGTTATCTTTGCAGCATTAAGAATACAAGCAAATGGAAAATAACATAGATACCGATCCAAAAGAAAAAACTCTGAAAGAACTTCTTGCAACCTGGAGCTTGCAAAAAAATACAGCGGTAAATGCGATAAACAGTGCTACATCGTTGCCATGGAACCCCAGAAATACAGTCTTTACAAGCCCGGACTGGATAAGCCTGGAAGCAGTTATACCTGGGACACAGAGATGGTAGAGAAAGTTGAAAAAGCTATAGGACAGGATTGCATCAGAAGGTGAGATAGCTGCTGAACAAACCTAAACAAAGGATAAAGAGAACAATGGTAGTAATGACAATGTAAATTTTGTCTCTTTCTAAGATAAATCCTATCAGTGAGAAAAATACCCTGGCCACCGGTGTTGCAATGAGTAACAAAAGTCCAAACTGTATGACAGCCCTGCTTCGTAATTGCAACGCCTCTATCAGAATGGTGTGCACTTGACGCAATCTTGCAGGTTCAGATTTAAAAACTGTATAATCCATGGTTTCACCATGATGCTGTATAAAATACATGACTGCGCCTACTACAACTATAAATGCCGAAGTAAGAACACCTATTCTCAAAAGTGTCCCCAGAAAATTTTGCATTTGCCTGTCACCCATTTCAACTCTTTGTTTCCACATGATCAAATACTTTTTACAATTCCATTGTATATCATTTCCATAGCTAAGAAAACTATCACGACGGCAAAAATGACACGTATCGATTTAGTTTGTGATTTCAGGAGTATCCGTGCACCCAATAGTGATCCGCTCAATACACCTATCATTATCGGCATAGATAATACCGGATCAATATATCCCCTGCTAAAATAGATACCGGCACTGGCTGCGGCAGTTACCCCAATCATAAAATTACTGGTAGCTGTTGATACTTTAAAAGGTATTTTCATAATTGAATCCATGGCAATAACCTTAAGGGCGCCTGAGCCAATCCCCAGCAAACCTGATAAAATTCCAGCTACCATCATAACAGCAAAACCACCTCCTACATGCTGTAATTTATAATTTATTTCCCCGCCTGTCTTATCTACGAAAGTCCCCCTTGCTTTCAGTAAATGAGCAAATCTGCCATACTTCACTTTATCCTGGTCATGAAGATCATCTGCCTCTTTGCTTTTTCTAAATGAAACTACAGCTGAATAAAGAAGCACAAATCCAAAAATAATAGCAATGATATGTGTGGGTGCAAAATAAGCAATCGCTGCTCCTGCTACAGCGCCAAGTGTTGTCGCAATCTCCAGAAACATTCCGATGCGGATATTAAGCAAACCATCTTTCAAGAAAGCGGAAGCAGCTCCCGAAGATGTTGCGATCACTGCTATCAAAGAAGTACCTATCGCATAACGTATGTCAATACCAAAACCTATTGTTAACAGAGGTACCAGAACTACTCCACCCCCTAACCCTGTTAAAGATCCTAGAAACCCGGCAAAAATGGCTCCAACAAAAAGTACAATAAAAAGCGCAGTCATAAATTGATAATTAATTGAACCGAATGTTTTTTGCTTGCTAAAAATACGCATTCATATTTTCTTGTTGTTTATCTTTGACGGGGAGGTTTCAATTATTTTTGCCAATGTCTAAATAACAGAAAATGGATGTACAACTTTTAATTGGAAGCTTTGTAGCGTTATTGGCACTGATTAACCCGATTCAAAAAATATTTGTCATAACCTCTTATAAAAAGGTTACAAATAACAATACCCACTGATAATCAGCGGGTATTGTGTTTGATCAGTGCCCAGAACAAGACTCGAACTTGCACACCCTTACGAGCACTAGTCCCTGAAACTAGCGTGTCTACCAATTTCACCATCTGGGCGGAAATTGAGGTGCAAATATATACTAATAAATGAAAAATGAGAAATGAGAAATGAGAAATTCACTTATTTTCTGCCGCCGCTATCCCTCGTTTGCAACGAGGGATCATCAATATTTTCTCTTGGCCTCCTCGTTACAAACGAGGAGGAGCGAATCTCATGTCTTATATCTCATGTCTCATTTCAGGTTTTCATTAAGGAATTCATCCATCATGGTATAAAGGTGCAGCGTAGTGTTTCCCCCCCGTATACCATGGTTGCGGTTGTTGTACGACATCATTCTGAATTGGATCCCTGCCTGCACCAGTGCTTCAGCAAATTCTATCGTATTTTGATAGTGAACATTGTCATCGGCAGTTCCTGCCACCAATAATAATTTCCCTTTGATGCCCTTCACCAATGTGATGGGCGAATTTTGGTTGTAACCCTCCGGATTCTGACCCGGCAGCCCCATGTAGCGCTCCGTATAAACCGTATCATAAAAATAGTGACTGATCACAGGCGCTACCGCGATAGCCGCATGGATCAAGTCTCCCCCTTTACAGAGTGTCATGGACGAGATGAACCCGCCGAAGCTCCAGCCCCAGATGGCAATCTTCTTCGCATCTACATACGTTTGTTTTGACAGATAACGGGCGGCCTCAACCTGATCGTTGGATTCAAGATTCCCCAACTGGCCGTAAGTACATTTGCGGAACTCTTCGCCCCTTGCACCTGTTCCACGTGGATCGACACAAACCACGAGGTAACCTTGCTGTGCCAGATAGGTGTTCCAGTCGACCGAGAAATTATCCAGCACCTGCTGTGAATTCGGACCACTGTACTGGGTCATCAATACAGGATATTTGGCTCCCGGATTGAACGGTACCGGCTTGATCATCCATCCATTCAACTCAACACCTTCTGAAGTAGTGAATTTAAAAAACTCTTTCTGAGGTAGTTGCATACTGGAAAGCTTTGACTTCAAAGCAGAATTATCTTCCAGTACCCGAATCTGTTTTCCTGTAATGTCATGCAGGGTAACAAGGTTAGGTGTCTGAATACTGGTATAAGTGTTCACATAATATTTGAATCCCTTGCTGAAATCTGCATCATTGGTGCCGTTCTGAGTAGAAAGTATCACCTTCTTTTTCTTGTCAAAAGATATGCCATAGACCTCCCGTTGCATCGGAACTACTGCTGCAGCCTGGTAATAGAAGAATTTCCTGATTGCATCATATCCGTAGAATTTGAGTACGTCAAAGTTTCCCTCTGTCAATTCTTTTACTTTAATCCCGCTCATATCATACAGGTAAAGATGTTTGAACCCACTCTGATCACTTAGCACGACAAAACTCTTGTTATCCTCCAAAAATTTGAAATTATCCAAAAAGTCCGTTTCGATGTACCTTTTATTCTTCTCAGTATAGATCAGTCTGCTGTCTCCGGTATTCGGATTGGCCAAAAGCAGCTCCAGTTTGTTTTGTAACCTGTTCATCCGAAAGATTCCCAGATCACCCCCGCTATTGGTCCAGGAAATCTTCGGAAGATAATTATCCGTCTCTTTCCCCGTATCCATCTGGATACTTCGGCCATTTTTGACATCATACACCCAAATCTGTACGATGGAATTTTTCTCGCCTGCCTTGGGATATTTGAAGCTGTACTCTCCCGGATATACCTTATTTTCAAGATGTTCCGGACTTAACCCCTTGTATACAGGAAAATGGTAAACCGGGACCTGCTCTTCATTAAATTTCATAAAGGCCAGCTGCCGGCTGTTGGGCGACCATTCGAACCCTTTATTAAACTCAAACTCCTCCTCGTATACCCAATCGGGTGCCCCATTGATGATTTTGTTAAACTCACCGTCGTTGGTTATCTGACGTTCGGTTCCAAAACGCAGACTCTTGACGAAAAGGTTGTTTTTGCGAACAAATGCAACCCGTTCACCATCCGGTGAAAAGGTTGCCAGTTGCTGTTCTCCACCATTGGAAAGTCTGGCAAGTTCCTTTGTCACAAAATTATAGACAAAATAATTGGCTGTAAAGGATCTTCGATAGATGGGTTTGCGGTCGATCATCAGCAATACTCGTGTTTCGTCGCTGCTGAACTGGTAATCGGTAATACTTTTCAGTGAATCGTTTTTCAACTGAGAGACGTCGAGCAACGTTGCCACCTTCTCGCCGGTTTTATAGCTGTATTTGACCAGCTCTTTACCCATATTTTCGAGGGTGGTGTAGTTCAGACCATCGTTTAGCGAAGCCAAACCGTTCACGGATTTCTGACCATACGTTTTTTTGATGACCACATCTTCGAGCGTCAATTGTTGCGCACTAAGACCAAGTGTCGCCAGCAGGACCAGCAAAAACAAACAATATCTTTTAAGCATAATACAGATTATAAGTAGATTACAAATTAAATAGCTCAGCAAATGTCAAAAGATTGCTTCGTCGTTCCTCCTCGCAATGACGGTTCGTTACACTGCATTTGTAGTGAAATGATTGCCACTACTTTCTAAAAATGCACCGTCATTGCGAGCGAAGCGAAGCAATCTCCCGCCCCTGCACGAAACCTATTCGACCTTCAAAAATAGAAAAAATCCATCCCGATCGAGGTGAATTCCTGGTTAGTATTAAAAAAACTGACGATTGTGAACTCTTTCGTTAACAAAGATCAAAATAGATTTGATGAAACGGCGGAAGTTAGTTAATTTTGCACCTTCATAAAAAAATCAAGATGATTAAGATAACACTTCCCGATAACTCTGTCAGAGAGTTCGATGCCGGAGTCACCGGAATGGAGATTGCTGAATCGATCAGCAGAAATCTGGCTAAAGAGGTATTGTCTATTTCAGTTAATGGCGAGATTCGTGACCTGATGCGTCCGATTCAGTCAGATTCATCCATCAGATTATATACCTGGGAAAACAAAGAAGGACGTGATACTTTCTGGCATTCCTCGGCACATATTATGGCAGAAGCCATTGAATCCTGTTTTCCGGGTACGAAATTTGGTATTGGTCCGTCGATCGATAACGGTTTCTATTATGACATAGATCTTCCCGAAGGTCAAACACTTACCGAGAAGGATCTTGCTGAAATCGAGAAGAAGATGACGGATATTTCCCGGGCCAGGTACGATATTGTCCGTTCAGAAATCACCAAACAGGATGCCCTGAAACTCTTCGCCGAAAAAGGCGATCCATACAAACAGGAACTTATTTCGGAGCTGGAAGATGGAACCATTACCCTTTACCAGCAAGGTGGTTTCACGGATCTCTGCCGCGGACCGCACCTTCCGAATACCGGTTATATCAAGGCAGTTAAGCTGACCAACATCGCAGGAGCCTACTGGCGCGGGAGTGAAAAGAATAAGATGCTGACGCGCGTTTACGGGATTACTTTCCCGAAGCAAAAGCTGCTGGAAGAGTATATAATCCTGATGGAGGAAGCCAAAAAACGCGACCACCGCAAGATCGGGAAAGAGATGGAACTCTTTATGTTCTCGCAGGAAGTGGGTATGGGTTTGCCGATGTGGTTGCCGAAAGGAACCATCATGCGCGACCAGCTGGAAAAATTCCTTCGTACGGTCCAGAAGAAATTCGGATACGACCAAGTGATCACCCCACATATCGGCGATGTAAAACTCTACAAGAAATCGGGTCACTACGAGAAATATGGCAAGGATTCATTTCAGGTTATCCGGACTCCGAACGAAGGGGAAGAGTACCTGCTTAAGCCTATGAACTGTCCGCACCATTGTGAGATTTATCGTTTTAAACCACGATCTTACAAGGATCTGCCTGTCAGGCTGGCTGAATTCGGAACTGTTTACCGTTACGAACAGAGTGGTGAGTTACATGGTTTAACCCGCGTCCGCGGATTCACGCAAGACGATGCGCATATCTTCTGCAGACCGGATCAGTTGAAAGAGGAATTCCTCAAGGTGATCGATATTATCTTCATCATCTTCAGGGCATTGGATTTCAAAGATTATACGGCACAGATTTCATTACGCGATCCGGGCAACAAGGAAAAATACATCGGTTCTGATGAGAACTGGGAGAAAGCAGAAAGCGCCATCATCGAAGCCTGTGCCGAGACAGGACTGAATACCGTAACCGAGTTGGGTGAGGCAGCCTTCTATGGACCGAAGCTCGACTTCATGGTAAGGGATGCGATCGGCAGAAGCTGGCAACTTGGGACTATTCAGGTGGATTACAATTTGCCTGAACGTTTTGAACTCGAATATATCGGTTCGGACGACAAACGCCATAGGCCAGTCATGATACACCGTGCGCCTTTCGGATCGATGGAGCGTTTTTGTGCGGTACTGATCGAGCATACGGCAGGAAAATTCCCTATCTGGCTCACACCCGAGCAGGTTGTCGTCCTGCCCATCAGTGAAAAGTACAATGAATATGCGCAAAAAGTTTCAGAATATCTAAATAATTCCGATATTCGCACCGTCGTTGACGACCGTAACGAAAAGATAGGCAGGAAAATCCGTGACAATGAGATGAAACGTATTCCTTATCTGCTCGTAGTAGGTGAAAAAGAGTTTGAAACTGAGACAGTCGCGGTTCGTCGTCAGGGTGAAGGCGATCAGGGGACTGTATCTTTAATTGAATTTAAGGAAAAGATTCAAAAAGAGGTCAGTTCAATTCTTGAGGAATTGTACAAATAATCTGTATTAACTAAAACATAGGAGGATAAAGCCATAGCAGTTATCAGGACCAAGGGGCCAAGAGCTCCAAAAGAAGAAGAGAAATCATTGTTTCGGATCAATCACCAGGTTCGGGTACCTGAAGTTAGGCTTGTTGGCGATAATATTGAGCCACAGGGGGTTTACAAAATCCAGGATGCTCTTCGGAAGGCCGATGAAATGGAGCTGGATTTGGTAGAGATTTCGCCAAATGCGGAACCACCTGTTTGCAGGATTGTTGATTATCAGAAGTTTATCTATGCTCAAAAAAAGAAGCAGAAAGAACTGAAGGCCAAGGCAGTTAAGATCATTGTTAAGGAGATCAGATTCGGTCCGAATACGGACGAACATGATTACAATTTTAAATTAAAACATGCCGAAAAGTTCCTCCAGGATGGTGCAAAAGTGAAGGCTTATGTATTTTTCAAAGGACGTTCGATACTTTATAATGAACAAGGCGAGATTTTACTTCTCCGCTTTGCCAACGCACTGGAAGACTTTGGGAAAGTAGAACAACTCCCAAAGCTGGAAGGAAAAAGAATGACCATATTTATTTCGCCAAAAAAGAAAAAATAATTTAAAACAGTTAGACAGAGATGCCTAAAATGAAAACGAATTCCGGCGCAAAAAAACGCTTCAAGCTGACCGGAAGTGGAAGCATAAAAAGGAAACACGCTTACAAGAGTCATATTCTGACCAAGAAAAGCACTAAACGCAAACGCAACCTGACCCATTGGGGGACGGTGGCCAATGTAGATACAGCCCATGTAAAAAGGCTTCTTGCGTTAAGGTAATGTTCCTTGAAACAATTTCTATTTTTTAACCGGGGAATGAGCAACTAAGAATCCATTCATTTGGATCGCCATTGTCCTAAAATTTTTAAAAATGCCAAGATCAGTCAATCACGTAGCTTCGAGAGCCCGTCGTAAGAAGGTGCTTTCGCTCACCAGAGGATACTTTGGTTCGAGAGGTACTGTCTGGACGGTTGCCAAAAACACATGGGAGAAAGGTCTCCAGTATGCGTACCGTGACAGAAAAAGTAAAAAAAGGTTATTCCGTGCTTTATGGATTCAGCGAATCAATGCTGCAGTTCGTACAGAAGGTCTCTCCTACTCCCAGTTTATGGGCAAGATGAAGGCCGCCAACATCGAAATCAACCGCAAAGTCTTAGCAGACCTTGCCATGAACAATCCTGCTGCATTCAGCGCAATTGTAGAGAAAGTAAAGTAAATATTATCTGGCGAGATAAAGGTTTAAAGGCTGTCCCAAAAGGATGGTCTTTTTTGTTTTTCAATTACCTTTAAACCTTTTCCACGATAGGTAGTCAAAGCTCCGTAAATACCTATTATTTAGTGTTAACTAGCTGAATTATACATAAGATAAATCAAACATGAAGATTGAGATTATCGGACTCAACAAAGTTTACCGCAATGGTAATCACGCCATTACGGATGTGAACATGACTATTGAAAGCGGAATGTTCGGTTTGTTGGGGCCAAACGGAGCAGGAAAGTCAACGCTGATGAGAATTCTTGTAACATTGATGAAACCGACTTCCGGACAAGTGCTTGTCAACGGACTGGATCTGATGAAAGACCGAAAAGAGATTCGCTCGATGCTCGGATATCTCCCACAGGATTTCCGCTTCTTTACCAAACTGAAAACGTACGAATTTCTTGATTATGCAGCCCGTCTGGCAGGATTAACCAACACCAAAAAAAGAAATGAAATCGTAGAGAAGATGCTTGAAGAAGTTGGCCTCTACGAAGCTCGAAACCGTTTCGCCAATAATCTCTCGGGAGGTATGAAACGCCGGCTCGGTATTGCTCAGGCGCTGATTGGCGATCCAAAACTTATCATCGTGGATGAGCCTACAACTGGTCTGGATCCGGAGGAACGTATTCGTTTCAGAAATCTACTCACAAGGGTTAGCGATAAGGATGTAATTATCGTCCTTTCAACGCATATCGTTGGCGACATTTCCAGTACCTGTACGGATATGGCGCTGATGAACAAAGGAATCTTGTCCTACAAAGGCTCACCGGATAAGTTGATTGAATTGGCAAGAGACAATGTCTGGAAAATCACTGCAACGGATATCGAATATCACGAGATTCAGGAGAAATACCCGATCATATCTTCTATTCCTTCGGATGAAGGCTGGGAAGTTCAGGTCGTATCCAAAGAGATCAACGGTTACCTGGGCGAAAGGATTGAACCAAACCTCGAACATGCCTATGTTAATTACATGGAAAATGAACTCAACCAAAAATGGATTGAGATTTAATCTTTAAGGACAGATTTGATCAGAATTTTTTAAATATACCTGATAATGAGAGCAATTCACAACATTATTGCAGTAGCAAAATACGAATCCATAACCTTGTTCAGAAGTTGGTTTTTTCGTATTTTCTCGATTTTATCCCTGGTCTTTGTATTCTTTTATAATTTAACTACCCAGACTGGCATAAACAGACCTAACGGTGATTTTATCGCGCTTCCCTCTTTAATTCCTTTTTCGAACCTGTACATCATCAATCTTGCGCAAGCCATAATTGCGGTTTTTCTTGCTTCAGAGTTTTTGAAACAGGATAAGAAGCTCGATACCACTGAGGTTGTGTACATGCGTTCCATCACTAACGCCGATTATGTGATTGGCAAAACACTTGGAAATATTTGGGTTTTCGTTATATTGAACCTGATAGCGCTGGGTATGGTCGCCATTTTCAACATGGCTTCTCCTTATACCCGTTTTGTGCCAGCTCCATATATATATTACTTCCTTCTGGTATGTATCCCGACCCTCATTTTCATCATGGGTTTCTCCTTCTTCTTGATGTCAGTAATTAAAAATCAAGCTATTACATTTCTTGTACTCTTAGGCTATATAGCAGCAACCTTATTTTATCTTCAAAATAAGTTCCATTATATTTTCGACTATATGGCATTTAAGCTGCCAATGACCTGGTCGGAAGTGGTTGGTTTCTCTTCACTTAAAGATATTTTGATACATCGTGGCATATACTTCTTTTTAGGACTTGGGTTTATTGGCCTGACTATCTTGTTGTTAAAAAGGCTTTCACAGTCCAGGTTCGTCAAAGAAGTTGTAATGAGTTTTACAATAGTATGCATGGCCACAGCCCTGTTTCTGGGCTTCACTTACATCCGTAATATTAGCACTGAAGAGGAACACAGAAAGGAAATGGTTGCCGTAAACGATCGTTTTGCCAACTTGAAAGTTGTACACGTAAAGTCGTACGATATTGAGCTTGAACACCTGGGAGAACAGATTTCAGCTACTGCATCTCTAAAATTAGTGAACACTGATAAGGAATCCATCAATGAATTTGTGCTAACGCTGAATCCCGGACTAGCGGTAATCCAGCTGACGGGAGCACGTTTTACAAGGGAACTTCAACTTATTAAGATTCAACCTGATAAGGCATTACAACCTGGTGATTCGATACAGATCAGTATCCAGTACAAAGGAACCATTGACGAAGCATTTTGCTACCTGGATCAGACTCCTGTTCAGCTCGAAAAATGGAAAAACAGTGGTGCCGGGCTTATCGATAAGAAGCATGCTTTTGTCACGCCTGGTTATCTGCTGCTGACTCCCGAAACCAGATGGTATCCAACATCCGGCGTTAGCTATTCTTCAAAGGGATTAAACTGGCTTACCACACAGTTTTCGCAATACAAACTCAAAGTCAAAGAAGAAAAAGGTTTAACAGTTGTTTCACAGGGAAAGAAAACGGAAGATACGAATGGGACGACTTTGTTTGAACCGGAGCAACCCCTGACACAGATTTCATTGGCTTCCGGTAATTATGAGACAAGGTCTGTCACGGTAGATAAAGTCAATTATTCGCTTAGTTTCTTCAAGGGGCACAATATTTTTGATCCTTACTTCAAGATATTGACAGATTCAATTGTACCTGTAATCCGCGATCTCAAGAAATCATGGGAAATAAAGATACATAGGGAATATCCTTTCCAAAGATTGCAATTGATTGAAATTCCCGCACAATTCTGCTCCTTCAATCATTCGTGGACCAGCGCACGAGAACAGGTTCAGCCTGAGACAGTCTATCTGGCGGAAGGTGGTTATAAAATTAACTCATCTAATTTTGCCATGGTTAAATGGTTTACCCAGCAGCAGGCTGGCCATGATGATCACAATGAAACCGTTTCACCCCGCGAACAGGAGGCAAACTACTTGAAAAGATTTGTCAACGAGACATTTACCAACAGTAAAGTAAATTCGATGGGTGGAGGAATGAATATCAGGATAGGAGGTCCAGGTGGTGGAGGTAACGGCCCGAATCTTAATGCAGTTGATGTTTTGAATCCCTATTTTATCTTTCCTAATTATTACAACTACCTGAATTTCATAGCATCATCAGCCTATCCGATCACCAACAGGGTGGTTGAGTCCTATCTCTCCAAGAGTGCTACCGACGGAAATAACTTCATGCGAAATATCATGGGTCTTTCGGGAGACGAAAAAGGGAACATTGCCCTGCAAAACAGATCCTTTTCAGATATACTGGAAAAACAGGCAGACGCTGATATTCTGAATAACGTCATTCAAACAAAGAGCGGTTTCCTTTTTGCCCTGATGAAAGGAGCCGTTGGTCCGGAGAAATTCGATGACTTTATCCGTACGTTTATGGATGACCGTAAGTTCAGATCCATCCCGGTTGAAGAACTGAACCAGGAAATGCGGAATAGTTTTAAACTGGACCTCGACCAATATATGCCAAAATGGTATACGGATGCAACCTTACCAGGATATATCCTTCTGGATACCAAGGCTTTTAAGATCCAGAAAGACAACCAGATCAAGACGGTTGTTTCTTTTACACTGACTAATACCGAGAATATCTCCGGGGCAGTTACTGTTTCCTTTAGAATCGGAGGTTTTGGAGGCGGCGGGCAACGAGGCGGCAGGATGGGCGGCGGTGGCAGTGACGAAAACATTGAAAAGACAGTGGTGATCGGAGCTAAAGAATCCAAACGGATGACTTTTTTGCTGAACAGAGATCCAAGATCCATGACCGTTAATACTTATGCTTCTCATAATCTGCCTTCCAGTATATCACAACCTTTTGAAAAACTGGAAATTGATCCCAAAGGAGAAGGCTCTGACAAGGAAGAGATTATTCCATACACAGAGGGATCGGAAGCAAATGAAATTATTGTAGACAATGAAGATAAGGGTTTCAGATTTGTTCAACCCGTTTCAAACAGCTTTATCAAGAAGCTGATAACCCCTGATGTTCAAGATGATGATCTGAAATATAAGGGGATGAATATGTGGAATCCCCAGGTCGATTGGACCCTCACCACCAATGATCAGTTTTATGGAAAGCAGATCCGTTCTGCCTTCTATTGTAAAGGTGGCACGGGCGACAGAAAAGCAATATGGACTGCTCCAATCCACGAAGCCGGGTATTATAAAGTTTACGCTTTTATTCCAAAAATCAGAATGAGATTTGGTACTAGAAGTGACCGCGGTGGTGGCAATGGTGGTGGTGGAGAACCCGAAGAAACTTACAATTTCACCATCAAGCATGACGATGGAACTGACCATCCTGCCGTCAAACCTGATGTACGTGAGAGCACCTGGGTTGAAATCGGGACATATCACTTCGCATCAGATTCTGCCAGAATTGAATTATCAAATAACACCAAGGCCCGGATGATCTTCGCGGATGCCATCAAACTTGTCAAAGAAAAATAACATCATACAAGAAAATGAAAAGAATAATTACGCTACTGTCTTTATTAAGTCTGATCCTGATATTTCAGGTTAAATTACAGGCACAAACTATTCTCACGTTGGAAAAAGCCATGGAAATTGCTGCGGTTAACAGCCCCAGCATTCAGGGTGCATTGTTCAATCTTCAGCGTACAACCGAGACACTGAATGCCCAGCGGGCAGGTTTGAAATCGAAATTTGCGCTGAGCCTCAATCCTATTGACTACAGCAACAGCAGAAAATTTGATAACCGTACCTCTGCGTGGTTCACCAACAAATTGATCAACTCATCCGGAACTTTCAGAGTCGATCAACCGATACTGGCTACGGATGGAAAAATCTCACTGGTCAATACCTTCGGATGGCAATCGAACACTTCCGATGCCTCCGGATATAATATTACCAATAAGGCGTTTTATAACAACCTCTATCTTAGCCTGACGCAACCACTTTTTACTTACAACAGGACCAAAGTCGCCTTAAAAACGCTGGAATTAAACAACGAAAACGCCCAGCTTAGCTATTCCATGCAAAAACTTTCCCTCGAAAAAACGGTATCACAATTGTTTTACAATGTGTACATGGCACAGATGAGTCTTACTATCAGGGAAGATGAGAATGTCAATACTCAGAAAAGCTATGAGATCATCAAGAACAAGGTGGATGCAGGTCTTGCAGCGAAGGAGCAATTATTCCAGGCAGAAGTTAACCTCGAAACGGCCCAATCAGCCACTGCTTCGGCCAGAGTAGCCCTTGAAAGCGCAAAAGATCAGTTCAAGCAATACATCGGGATGGACATATTTGAAGAGATTTCTGTAATTACCGATGTAGCCGTAACACCGATAGAGGTCAATGGCAAGAAAGCGCTCGAACACGCTCTGGCTTCCCGTATGGAACTTCGTCAACGCCAAATTTCCATTGAAACTTCCCAGTTTGACCTTATCGCAATAATGGCCCAAAACGAATTCAGAGGTGATATGTCACTCTCGATGGGTTATGCCGGCGATAACGAAACGCTCGCCAATATTTATGATAAACCGACAAAGAGTCCGCATTACGGTATTACGTTCAACATTCCAATCTTCGACTGGGGGCAGCGCGCCGCTCAAATCAGATCTCAAAATGCTGTTATTAATACCCAGAAATTGAATTACTCCAATCAGGATATTCAGATCAAGCTGGATATCAGGCAAGTTATCAGAAACCTGGGAAATCTAAAAGATCAGATTACCATTGCTCTCGACAAGCAAAAAAATTCACAACTCACTTATGACATTAACCTGGAGAGATTTAAAAACGGAGATTTGACCAGTATGGACCTGAACCTCTTCCAGGTGCAGTTGTCTACTAGCAAAATGGACTATGCCCAGTCGCTGATTAATTACAAGTTGGAATTGTTGAACCTCAAGATCCAGTCCCTGTATGACTTTACGACCAATCAGCCAATCATTCCCGAACATTTTTTAAACGCAAAAGCAACAAATAAATAACCATCAGAAAATATCAATTTTATGAAAATCAATAAATTGTGGAGATTCATCTTCCTGCTTCCGATTCTAGCCTCCTGCGGCAACCAGCAAGCACCGATTACAAATGACATCGCCGTCCCGGTTTCGGTGATGGATGTAAAAAATGGACCAATCGTCCAGTACATTAACAGCACAGGCACAGCCAACGCTGCCAGCCAGGTCGTTTTGGTCACTGAAATGGCAGGAAATTATGTTCTTGCGACAAACGCCAAAACAGGCAGACCTTTTAAACTTGGTGATATGGTTGATAAAGGCCAGGTCATCGTTAAACTGGAAAATCCTGAATACATCAACAATATTTCATTTGATACCAAGAAGCTGAATTTCGAAATAGCTGGGTTGGAAAATGAGAAGCAAAAATCACTTTATGAAAAGGGTGGTGTCACCTACCGCGAATTGAAGAATGCTGAAATTGCCCTGGCTCAAGCAAAAACAAGTTTTGAAGATGCCAATATCCAACAGGACAAGAGTGAAGTGAAAGCGTTGTTCAAAGGCATCCTTGTCGACATTCCGCAAATTACCATTTACGCTCGCATCCCTGCAGGTACCAATGTTGTAACCCTGATGGATTACAGTAAACTGACCATGGAAGTCAACCTGCCGGAGAAATACCTGACCACCATAAAGCTCGGACAAGAAGTAAACATTACCAATTACACTTTACCAAACGATACGCTGAAGGCTCAGATCAGCGAGTTGTCTCCGGTCATCAGTACCGAGACACGTACTTTCAAAGGAAAGATTGTAATCAACAATCCGGAACTCAAGCTTCGCCCCGGTATGTTTGTCAAGGCAGATATTGAAACTGCCAGAAAAGATGACGCTGTCGTGATTCCGAAAGATATCATTGTTGCCGGGGCAAGAGGAAAGACCGTCTTTATTTATGATAGAGAAGCTGCCCAACGCAGAACCATCACTACAGGTCTGGAAAATGATAAATTCGTAGAAGTTGTAGAAGGAGTGAAAGCCAATACCCGCATCATCGTGAAAGGATTCGAGACATTGAGGGATGGTTCTAAAGTTAAGATCGTCAAATAGTTTACCTGTTATTCCAGGCAAAATTTTAAAATAATTTCCTAATGAAGAAATTGACAAACTTTGCAGTCAATTATCCGGTTACCATTCTGATGGTGGTGCTGGGAGTACTGCTTCTAGGTGTCATCTCCTATCAAAAACTGGGGATCGATCTCTTCCCTGACCTGAATTCACCCAGAATTTTCGTGGAAATCAAGTCTGGCGAAAGACCTCCTGAAGAGATGGAAAAATTATATGTTTCCAACATTGAGGCCATCGCTTCCCGCCAGAGTGGCGTACTTCAGGTTTCCTCCATATCCAAAACCGGATCAGCACAAATTACGGTTGAATATGCCTGGAACAAAGATATGGATGAGGCATTTCTGGATCTACAGAAGGCTCTGACGGCCTACTCACAGAACAGTCAGATTACTGAACTGACTATCACTCAGCACGATCCAAATACCAAACCGGCCATGATCGTCGGGATGTCACACACCACGATCAAAGACATGAATGAATTGCGCAAGGTGGCAGAAAACTACATGCGCAATGAGCTTGTCAGGATTGAAGGTGTTGCCCAAGTCGAATTAAGCGGAGTGGAACAGAACGAAGTCAGAATCGATACGGATCCTTATGCCCTGGAATCCTATAATTTAACGGTCGACCAGCTTTCTCAAAAGATTCAGTCGTACAACAGAAGTATTTCCGGCGGTACCATTACCGAAACCGGACTGCAATATGTCGTGAAGGGTGTCAGTCTTTTGCTGGAAAAGGAAGACTTCGAAAATCTGATTGTCGGGTATAAATCCACAGTAACAGGAAGTACAACTGCAGAGAAGGCTCCCACCTACTTGAAGGATGTCGCCAAGGTCAGTTTTCAAAACAAAGAACCACTCAATATTGTACGCATCAACGGAGAACGTTGCATCGCACTTTCCATCTACAAAGAGACGAAATACAATACTGTGAAGGCTGTCGAGGAGATCAACAATACGCTCAAAACCATTGAGAAAGCTCTTCCAGGTTACAAATTCACGGTAGTATCCAACCAGGGAACATTTATCCGCAGCGCCGTCGATGAGGTGAAAGACACCATGTTTTTCGGAATCATTCTGGCCGTTGTGATTTTGTTCCTCTTCCTCAGAAGGATAGGTACTACGCTGATTGTCAGCTTGTCTATTCCGATTTCGATCATAGCAACCTTTAACCTGATGTATTTCAACGGACTCTCGCTCAACATCATGACGTTGGGTGGTCTGGCCCTGGGCGCTGGAATGCTTGTCGATAATGCCATCGTGGTAATGGAGAATATCTTTAGGAACCACGAAAATGGAATGTCTGCCAAAGAGGCCGCCATTGTTGGAACAGCAGAGGTTGGCGGAGCAATTACTGCCTCTACCCTCACCCATATCGTGGTTTTCCTTCCGATCATTTACATGCATGGCGCTTCTGGTGCCTTGTTCAAAGATCAGGCATGGACGGTAGCATTTTCACTTTTCTCTTCACTGATTGTAGCGATTTTTGTGATACCAATGTTGTATCACAGGTTCTTCATGAACAAGAAAAATGCTTCAATCTCCATACAGAAGAGGACCGGCTACAGTAATTTCATTACCAATCTGCTTCCAAACAGAATGGTTGTCATCTTTTCTTCACTGGTACTCTTTGGTCTGTCACTTTTCCTGATTCCAAAAATAGGCAGCGAATTTATGCCCAAAAGCGAGAGTAAAGAATTCTCTGTCCAACTTAAAATGAAAGAGGGAACGATGCTTGTTCGCACATCTGAGGCAGTGGCTTCCATGGAATCAATGATCAAGGATTTACTTGGCGAAAACCTGGAGTCGATCTATTCCAGGATTGGTCCTTCCACTGGATTATCGACCAATTCTTCATCCATTTTTGAAGGGGATAATACAGCTGAAATAAAGGTCGCTCTGAAACCAGACACAAAACTTACTTCTTCAAAAGTCATCGCCGCAATTGCGGAATGGTATGCAAAAAATCCGGAAATGGAAGTGAGCTATGCGCAGGACGAAACGGCTCTGCAGAGCATTTTGGGTAACACCGAGGCTCCAGTGGTAGTTGAAGTCAGGGGCGATGATCTGGTCGTACTGGATTCTCTGACCCATCGTACCCAGAAAGTTGTTCAGGATATTCCCGGATTGTACAACTTCACTACCAACATGGATCAGGGTACTCCTGAAGTCAACGTGATGGTCGACCGTTTCCGTGCCGGAACCTATGGTCTGGCTGTCAGTGATATCGTTACCCAGGTCACTTCAAAACTCGAAGGACAGCTGGTAGGTCAGTTCGACAAAAACGGCGAATTGCGCGATATTACCATTCATCTTCCCAAGTTGGGCTTGTCAGAACTGGGAGACATTATCATCCGTAACGGCACACAGGTTGTTCGGCTCGGAGAGGTTGCTTCTCTCAAACAAGCCATGGCACCGAAAGAAATTTACCACAGCAACCAGATACGCGTTGGAAAAGTGATGGCAGAAATTAAAAAGGGCGCCTCACTCGATAAGATTTCCAAAGAGATTCAAAGCAAGATTGCAGGCATTGAACTTCCAGCTGATTATCGTTTCAAGATTGCCGGTGAAGAACAAAAAAGACAAGAATCATGGGCCAGCTTAGGATTTGCTTTAATCCTGTCTATCATATTGGTATACATGGTTTTAGCATCAAAATTTGAGTCTCTGGTTCATCCGTTCGTTATCTTGCTTTCGATTCCGTTTGCCATTGTCGGTACTGTCATACTCTTCTATATTATGGGCCAGACATTTAACATGATGGCATTGATCGGGATCATCATGCTGGGAGGTATTGCGGTGAACGACTCGATCATCTTCGTCGACCGTATCAATCAGTTACGTGAACTTGGAACAGAGAAAAGAGCGGCTATCGCACAGGCGGGTCAGCAGAGGTTACGTCCTATCCTTATGACGAGCATCATCACCATAATTGCCCTGGTTCCATTAACTTTGGGATTCGGAGACAGTGTTTCGCTCAGGTCCCCAATGGCACTCGCGGTAATTGGCGGTATGGTAACCAGCACCTTATTGACACTGGTCGTTATCCCATGTGTCTATGATCTGTTGACCAGCAATAAACCTGTTGAGCAGGAATTTTAATCATACAACTTTCAACAGATGGACTTCATTATAAAAAGAAAAATTTTGATCAGCATGCTCTTCCTGGGGCTAAGCATGTTGGGATATGTCTCATGGAAAAATCTGCCCATGGAACTATTCCCCAATGCAGAGTTACCTGTACTGTATGTGCAGGTAACTTGCCAGCAGGAGGTAGACCCCAAATTCATGGAGAGCCAGGCAATCATCCCCATCGAAGGAGCCATCGGAACACTGCAGGGCATTGAAAACATGCAGTCTTCGTGCCAGTCAAGACGTGGATCGATCATGGTTGAGTTCAACAAAAAAGTCAATTTTAAATATACCTATCTGAAACTGCAGGAAAAGATCAATGAGATCAAAGCATCGATTCCGACTCAGTTTGTTGTAACGGTGGTTAAAGTTGACGCTTCTCAGGTGAACAAACAGTTTATGCAGTTGCAGGTTCGCGGTACCGGAGGAGTTGATCAGGTTAGGAATATTACGGATCTGAAGATCTCCCCAGAACTTCAGAACGTCGATGGCATTGCAGGAATCAACGTCTTTGGCGGTCGTGAGAAAACCATTGAAATTCAGTTGAATATGGATGTTTGCAGTGCCTACAAAATCACGGCAAACACCATACGAAACAAACTTACTCAGAATTACAGGACCCGTGCCTATGCCGGTGACGTATATGGTTCCAATCTGAAATACGCGATCCAGATTACTTCAGAATTTGACGATCTGAGTCAGATTGAAAATATAGTGATTGCCGATGGTCCCATTTTGCTGAAGGATGTTGCAAAAGTCTATTTTGGCACCAAAGAACAGACATCTTATTCGAGGGTAAACGGGAAAGATGCCGTATCCATTACACTTGTCAATGATGCGCAATCCAATCTGATTGAGCTTTCCAAAAAAACAATGGAGGCCATCGATAAGCTGAACAAGGAGCTTGCCTCCAAAGAAATCGAAATCACTGTGCAGACCAATGCTGCCGAGATTATGGAGAAGAACCTGAATCAAATCGGCGAGCTGGCGCTGGTGGGAGGTTTACTTGCGATTTTCGTCCTCTGGATCTTCCTTAAAAACATGAGACTCGTATCGATTATCGCACTGGCCATTCCAATTTCCATTCTTACCGCCTTCAACTTTTTCTATTATGCGGATGTTACCATCAACAGTCTTACACTCGTGGGCATGGCCTTGGCGGTGGGAATGCTGTTGGATAACAGCGTTGTCGTTCTGGAAAATATATACAGGCTGCGAGCCACAGGTAAGTCTCCGCGTGATGCTGTAGTCCAGGGTACTTCAGAGGTCTGGCGATCAGTTCTTGCTGCAACAATGACTACTACAATGGTCTTCCTGCCGTTTGTTTTCTCGGACAATTACATGATTAAAATGATCGGCAAGAATGTCGGTATCTCCATTGTTACGACACTGATAATATCCCTTGCCGTAGCCATGCTGCTGGTGCCCATGATGGCCTATGCCTTCCTGAAGAAGAAGGCTGGCGGAAGTATGGAGTTTACCGTAGTCTCGACCCGTAATAAACTGGTACAGGGCTATGTGATGATTCTCAAATATTCTCTGCGGAAACCTGCACAGACCATCATCGGGGCGCTGATCTTCTTCTTTGTCACTATGTTTATCTGCCTGGCTATCAGTATGAATCCGCTGAAGGAAGTGAAAACGAATGCGTTCCGCATCTCCGTGACCATGCCTTCCGGATCAACTATTGAAGGTACTGATAAGGTCATCAGCGAAATTGAGAACCGTATCAAGGGAATTGAGGAGATCAAGGATGTAACGAGTAACATTCAGGTTGAAAACGGAATTGTAACGATTGCCCTGAAAGATGATTTCCAGAAAATCAAGAAACGTTCGCTCTCGCAGATCCGCGATGAGGTCACCAATAAAATGAATGGGCTTCCTGGCGCTACAATCGACATTACAGATGCATCCTCTACGGGAGGAAGCAACACCGGTGGTGGTGGTATGGGAAGCTCCGGATCATCCAATTTCATGGCAATGATGGGTGTTGGTTCCAACTGGGAACGCATCGTCATCAAGGGACAGGATTTCGAAGTGATGAAAAATGTCGCTTCCGATATGCAATATTTTCTGGAGAGCCTCGAATCAATGAATGGTGTCCGCGTTAGCTATTCCAATAACAGGCCGGAAGTTCATCTGAAGTTTCAGCCGATGATGATGAATGCCTATGATGTGACGCTAAACAGTGTATCCAATGAGTTGAATTCCTTCAGTAAGGAAATTTCAACCAACATTCCGTTCAAACAAGGCAATGAACAATACGATATCACCATCAAAGAGATGCCTAAACGGGGTCAGACCGTTGAAGAGGCCAAAAAGAACAGAACCGCTTTTGACCTCAGAACACTGCCGATTACAGATTCCCAAGGCGGACTCCATGAGCTTCAGAACATCAGTGATGTAGTGTTATCTTCAGGGTACGCAAGCATTACAAGGGTAAATCAGGAAAAACAGGTTGAAGTCCGGTACCGCTTTATCGATGCCTCGCAGGATTCAAAAGATCTGCTCGAATCGTACAGGGCCGAAGTAGACAAGATTGTTGAAAATTACAATATGCCTTCAGGAATCGCCATCCAGGTCATTCATGAGGAAGATACCCTGTCTGAATTTTATTTTCTGATTCTTGCCGCTTTCATCCTGATATTCATGATCATGGCATCAGTGTTTGAATCAGTTTCATTACCATTTGTGCTCATGTTTTCTATTCCGCTGGCAGCAATCGGTTCCTTCCTTGGATTGATATTCAGTAACAATTCGATGTTTACGGCCAATACAATGATCGGATTTCTGATCCTGATCGGCGTGGTTGTTAACAACGGAATAATTTTGATTGACTACACCCAGATTCTTCGTCAGAGAGGATACAGGAAAAACCGTGCCCTGATTGTAGCTGGGATGTCTAGGCTCCGTCCGATTCTGATTACTGCCATCGCAACTATTGCTGCGATGCTGCCTATGGCTATGGGGGATAATGAATATGTTGGCGCCATTGGTGCTCCGTTTGCTATTACCGTGATCGGTGGTTTGAGTCTGAGTACTCTTTTAACCCTTGTATTTATTCCAACCTTCTATTCAGGACTGGAAACAACCTTGAATTGGATGAGAGAATTGAACTGGAAACTTAAAATTGTCCAGGGAATACTCTTCATAGCAGGATGTATATTTGTTTATTATCGTGTCGATGCCTTCCTGTGGAAGATGCTCGATCTGATCGCCTTTGTCATCGTAATTCCAGGCACTACCTGGTTTATCATGAACAGTCTCCGCAAGGCGAAAGAGACTGTCATTGACGCTGATCAGCAGATTAACATCAGAGTCGAGAATCTTGTTAAAATTTACGATTGGGGTGGTCGCTTTGCCAGGGAGTGGAAAGGCAACAGAAATATCAGGGAACGGGCCGGTCAATTGAAATATTTCCGCCATTTGAAAGACTTCGATCTTTTTATCTGGCAGATTCCGTTGCTCGGATTCATGACCTATTTCACCTTCCTGTACCTGCAAAACAGTTTATATTCGCTTGTCTTCGCCATATTCGTTTATCTGATGATAATCTCCATGTGGAGTCCTGTCTCAGAATATCTCAACTACAGAGCCGAAAATGAGCAGAAAAAGTGGATGGCCAGGGTCGCAAATATGGGATATAACTTCCTGTACTGGGGAGTACCGCTGATCGTATTGCTGTTCTTCTATCTCAAGTGGGAAAAGTTCGTTTCAGTTGCCATTCTGGGTGCAATCTGGTATTTTATCCTGGCGGTGGATACCACAGCCAAGAGACTCTACCGCGAAAACGTCAACATTGAACGTTTGAAAGGACGCTTTGCCCGCATCAGACGGACATTCTACAAGATTGTTGAACAAATGCCGGTAATCGGTCGCAAGAGAGATCCGTTTAAGGCATTGAAAGGTGTTTCCCTCGAAATTAACACCGGGATGATTGGTTTGTTAGGTCCGAACGGGGCTGGTAAATCGACCATGATGAGGGTGATCTGCGGAATCTACGAACAAAGTTATGGTAAGGTGTGGATCAATGGAATCGACACCCAGGAAAAACGGGAAGAGCTTCAGGGGCTGATAGGCTATTTGCCACAGGAATTCGGCACTTACGAAAACATGTCTGCCTACGAATTTCTGGATTATCAGGGTATTCTCAAAGGTCTGACGGATGCTGCAGAAAGACATAAAAGGATTGAATATGTACTGAGCTCGGTTCATTTGTGGGACCGCAAAGATGATAAAATCGGTGGCTATTCCGGCGGTATGAAGCAAAGGATGGGTATCGCCCAGATTCTGCTGCATCTACCGAGGATATTGGTCGTCGATGAGCCTACTGCCGGACTGGATCCGCGCGAAAGAATACGATTCAGGAACCTTTTGGTCGAGCTAAGCCGCGAACGGATCGTGATCTTCTCTACACACATTATCGAGGATATTTCAAGCTCCTGTAACCAGGTAGCGGTTGTTAATCGTGGAGAACTGTGCTATGCGGGTCATCCGAATGATATGGTGAAGCTGGCTGAAGGTTTTGTATGGCAATTCAACATCCCGGCTAAAGAGTTTGATTCCTTCCCGCAAAAAGAGCGGGTGATTCACCACATGCGTGACGGGGAAAATATCAAGGTGCGTTTCCTTTCTGCAGAGAAACCTTCTGAAGATGCTATCCCTGTTAAACCAGTGTTGGAAGAGGCTTATTTGTGCATTCTCAAAGGCCTGAAGAAGAAATAATGAACAATGATACTTGAATTATGGATAAAGCAATAACGAAGAGTAGCCTGAAAAACAAATCGGACTTGGTACTGAAAATGGCCAGATATAACCTGAAAATCATTTTCGCCGGACGTTTTGTCTGGTTTGTAGTAGCAGCGCTGTTTTTTTTCATTTCCCTCTCCTTTCAGCTGGCCTATAACAAAGCCAGTTTTGATTCTTCGGATATCTATAACAGACTGTTCGTTCCGGGGATTCTACTGATCTTTTATCCTACTGTATTTGGCATACAGAATGATGCTGATTCCAGAATTCTCGAGATTCTGTTCGGGATCCCGGATTATCGTTACAAAGTATGGTTGATCCGTCTCTGTATGATCTTTTTGCTGACTTGGGCAATACTGTACCTTTTTTCATGGATTGGATATCTCACCATTGTTCAGTTTCCTGTGTTTAACATGTCCTTTCAACTGATGTTTCCGGTATTGTTTCTGGGGAGCCTGGCCTTTCTCGTTTCAACGATAGTCAAGAATGGCAATGGTACTGCAGTTGTGATGATTCTTCTCGGAGTGGTTTTAATGATGATGACTAATTTTACAGCCAATACACAATGGGATGTTTTCCTTAATCCCTACAGCATTCCACAGAAAATGAACGAAATGATCTGGGAGCAAATTTCGCAAAAAAACAGACTGTTTCTCTCCTTAGGAAGCCTGGTATTTCTACTTGGCGGATTAACAAACCTTCAAAAGAGAGAGAGCTTTCTGAAATAATTATAGATCAGAATAAACTGATTAGCAGCGCTATATTCAGACATGTTACCACGATACCAATCATATAAAGTAGGGTCGCATTGAATTTGCTGTTCTTGTATTTCCCCATCACCTTTTCGGAAGAGGTGAGGTAGACCTGAAGGAAGACCGTTATTGGCAATTGAATACTCAGGATCATCTGCGAGTAGATCAGGCCGTTAAACGGGTTGGAAATCAAAAATATCAATAAAAGTGCGACTACGAAGGATATGGCTATCCCCAGACGGGAGTGGTTATCCTTTATATCATAGGGTTCCTGGAATATACCTGAAAAAATCGAACCTGCCGCCATTCCGGAGGTGATCGTCGAAGCGATTCCAGCACACAGCAATGCTACCGCGAAGACAATCCCCGAATGGGTGCCAAGCAATGGTGACAACAGTCCCTGTGCCTGCTGAAGTTCAGTTACAGGTGTTCCGGCCTTGAAAAATGTTGCCGCCGCCAATAGGATCATTGCGCTGTTGATGCCCCACCCTACCAGCATCGAAATCAAGGTATCCAGAAATTCGAAATTAAGCTGCTTTTTAATGGTTTTGTCATCTTCGAGGTTCCATTGACGGCTCTGGATGATTTCGCTGTGGAGAAAGAGGTTATGCGGCATAACGACTGCCCCCAGTACACTCATGATGATGACCATGGATCCTTTCGGAAAGGAAGGTGTTACCCAGGAATGGATCGCGCTGTTCCAGTCGATATGTACCAGCGAAAGCTCGTATAAAAAAGAGAGCCCGATCACGGAAACAAACGCGATGATCCATTTTTCAATCATCCGGTAACCGTTCGTAAACAGCATGATCATCACAAAAGCGACAACCAGCACAGCCCCTGCCCTGAGAGGTATAGCAAAAAGCATGTTGAGTGCGATCGCGCCGCCTAAGATTTCAGCCAGAGAAGTGGAAATTGAAGCAATGATAGCTGTTGTGAGAATGACCTTCGAATAGCGCGGTTGGATGAATTTCGTCGCGGCTTCAGAGAGGCAAAGTCCGGTTGCGATACCCAGATGGGCCACGTTGTGTTGGAGCATGATCAGCATGATGGTCGAAAATGTCACCATCCAGAGAAGCAGGTACCCAAAATTCGCCCCGGCAGCCAGGTTCGAAGCCCAGTTGCCAGGATCGATGAATCCAACTGTCACGAGCAAACCCGGACCGAGATATTTCAAAATCTCCAGTCCACCGAACTTTGGCCGGTAATCTTTCCGGTCGATGTTATCCAAGAAGTTCGTAACGTTCTTGCTCATAAGGCAAAGATACCAATTATGTTATTAAAGCCTGAAGTACTTCCATCCTTCAAGCGGGGATCTAAAAAATATGTATATTGGCGTTCCAAGCTAACTGCATCGCCAGCGCTATTGGGAAAATACAAGGAGATTCAACTTTTCAACTGCGTGAAATCAAACTTTTTGTTAAACCGCTGGAATCCTGTATCTTAGAAGTGAAGTAAATATTATATAACTAAAGATGAAACAATATTTTATTCTCCTCCTGCTGCTTCTGGCTTTTAATTTGCCTGCCCAAACACCCGTTAAATTGAAATGCGAACACTTGGTGTGTCCATTGGGCGTCGATGCTTCTAATCCAAGGTTATCCTGGCAATTCGACGATCCCCGGATGGGCAGCAAACAATCTGCTTACCAACTGGTTGTCGGCACAGATTCAGCAGCGCTAACTAAAGGGATCGGCTATTTGTGGAATACTAATAAAATTCAGTCAGACAGCACTTTAATTACCTATTTAGGCCCTAAACTGCAGCCGTTCACCAGGTATTTCTGGCAGGTAACCTTATGGGATCATCAGGGCAGACAGAGCGAACGAAATCCTGTAGCCTGTTTTGAAACAGGAATGATGGATGTAAAAAACTGGCGTGGTACCTGGATAACGGATACCAGGGATATTGCCCTGCGGCATGCACCATATTACAGGCACGAGTTCGAAATAAAAAAGAAGATTGTGTCGGCACGTGCCTACATTGCAGTCGGCGGACTATTCGAATTATATATCAACGGAAAGCAGGTCGGGGATCACCAACTTGATCCGATGTTCACCCGCTACGACCGACGCACGTTGTACGTCGTCCATGACGTGACGCCTTACCTGAATACCGGTATAAATGCGCTCGGAATCCTCCTGGGAAACGGTTGGTTTAATCTGCAATCCACTGCGGTCTGGTACTTAGACAAGGCTCCCTGGCGAGCCCGGCCCAAATTTTGCATGGATCTTCGCATCACCTACCAGGATAGCACCGTCCAAACCATCTCTTCAGGAACAAGCTGGAAGACAAATCTGGGTGCAGTAACATTCAACAGCATCTACACCGGTGAACACCAGGATGCCAGATTTGAAAAAACCGGCTGGAGCAATGCAGGCTATGCAGATTCCACCTGGACCAATGCTAAACTTACCGCGGCTCCTTCGCAAAATATTGTCTCCCAGCAGCTTCAACCCATCCGGGCGGTTGAAGAAATTCCCGCAAAGAGCTTTAAAAAATTCAGTGACACACTCTATGTCTTTGACCTGGAAAGAAACATCGCCGGTATCAGCAAAATAACATTGAAAGGCCTTCCGGGTACGGTTATCAAACTAAAACACGGGGAAAGGATTTATAAAAACGGCCGTGTGGACCAGTCCAACATTTCGGTCCACTATCGTCCCACAAATGAGTCAGATCCCTTTGGAACAGATATTTACACACTAAAAGGAGATAAAGAGGAGACTTTTTACCCGCACTTCAATTACAAGGGTTTTCAATACGTCGAAGTAACTTCAAATCAACCGATCAAACTGTCTCTTGGCAGCTTAACCGGTCTGTTCCTGCACAGCGATGTGACGCCCATTGGCAAGATTCAAAGCTCCAATCCTATACTCAACAAAATCTGGTTTGCAGCAAACAATTCCTATCTCTCCAACCTTTACGGCTACCCGACCGACTGTCCGCAGCGTGAAAAAAACGGCTGGACGGGTGATGGCCAAATCGCCGTTGAAACAGGATTGTATAATTTTGATGGCATCACTGTCTACGAGAAATGGCTCGCCGATCACCGCGATGAACAACAACCAAATGGCGTACTGCCAAATATCATCCCAACCTCCGGATGGGGTTACGACTGGGCCAACGGACCTGACTGGACCAGCTCACTGGCCATCATCCCATGGAATATCTACCAGTTTTATGGCGATAACCGTTTGCTGAAACAGACGTATGAAAACATCAAAAGATACGTCGATTACATTGACCGAATAAGCCCGCATAACCTGACTGACTGGGGATTAGGCGATTGGATTCCGGTAAAATCAAAGGCAAACAAAGAGCTGACATCCTCCTGTTATTATTATACCGATGTATGCATCCTGGCCAATTCGGCTAAGATGTTCGACAAAATTGAAGATTATAAACACTATTCCAGTCTGGCCGAAAAAATAAAACGTGCCATCAACATCAAATTTCTGGATCCGGCTACAGGTATTTATGCCCGGGGACTTCAGACCGAACAGGCAGCACCGTTGTTTTGGGGAGTCGTTCCGGAAGAGTTCAAAGCACTTGTCGCGGAGAAGTTGGCTAAACGGGTGGAAGCCGACAATTTTCATCTCGACGTCGGACTCCTGGGTACCAAGGCTTTACTGAATGCATTAAGTGAGAACGGCTACGCAGATGTGGCATACAAAGTAGCTTCTCAGGAGACTTTTCCTTCCTGGGGATGGTGGATGGTTAATGGGGCTACGACACTGTACGAAAACTGGCCCGTAGATGCCAAATCGGATATTTCCTTGAACCACATTATGTTTGGAGAAATAAGTGCCTGGTTTTACAAGGCTTTGGGTGGAATTCGAACAGACCCTGCTTATCCGGGTTTCAAAAACATCCTGTTAGAGCCACATTTTGTGAAAGGATTGAATCAGTTTGAGGCTTCTCATCATGGACCTAACGGTATGATAGTTTCGAGCTGGCGCAAAAACAAGGACAAAGTGGAATACGACGTGATCATCCCCTCCAACAGCAGTGCAACACTCAAACTGACGGGGAAGAATATCCTTGAAAACCATCAGCCGGTAGAGAAAAATCCGTTCATTAAACAGGTTCATGCTGAGAACAATTCTCAGACCTATTCATTATCCTCAGGAAATTACCATTTTACCATCAATTGAAGTTTCGTTCTGCTAATTAAAAAACATGATATTACTCAAAAGATAAAGCAGATTTGAGATTATTTATGAACAATCAGTTGTTCATTACTGAGGGGGTGATTCTTAAAAATCGCTCCCTTATTTCTTTATATTTGTGCAAACTCGTTGTGCATGGTTCAAGGATATTCAGAAGATTCCATACGTACGCTCGACTGGAAAGAGCACATCCGGAAGCGGCCAGGAATGTACATTGGCAAGCTTGGCGATGGCTCGGCGGCCGATGATGGCATTTATGTGCTGCTCAAGGAAGTAATCGATAATTCGGTCGACGAATTCATGATGGGTAATGGCAAAAAAATCGATATCCAGGTAACTGATCAACGGATTTTTATACAGGATTTCGGCCGGGGCATTCCACTTGGTAAACTGATGGATGTAGCGGCCCGCATGAATACCGGGGCAAAATATGATTCCAAGGCTTTTAAGAAATCTGTGGGTCTCAACGGTGTTGGTATTAAGGCTGTGAATGCTCTTTCAGCCTCTTTTACTATCAAGTCTGTCCGCGATGGCAAGGTGAAATCCATCGAGTTCTCCAGAGGCGACGTCATATCTGACAACCAGGAGCAGTCGACCGACGAACCCAATGGTACGACGGTTGTTTTCAGACCCGATGAAGATATTTTCAGTGATTACCACTACATCGACGAGTATGTTGTGGCCATGTTGAAAAACTATAACTACCTGAACGCCGGGCTGATCATCAACTACAACGGGGAGAAATACATTTCCAAAAACGGTTTATATGATCTGCTGAACGAAAACATCGGCCAGGAACCCCTCTACCCTATCATCCACCTCAAGGGAGAAGATATCGAGAGTGCCATTACCCACGGCAATCAATACGGTGAAGATTATTATTCGTTTGTCAACGGTCAGCATACCGTCCAGGGCGGTACACACCTTGCTGCCTTCCGTGAAGCACTGATCAAGACCATTCGCGATTTTTACAAAAAAGAGTTCGATGCTTCCGATATAAGGGCTTCCATTGTCGCCGCCATTAGTATAAAAGTAGAGGAACCGATCTTTGAATCCCAGACAAAAACCAAGCTGGGATCGAGGGACATTTCGCCCGATGGTATATCGGTACGCAATTTCGTCATGAATTTCATCCAGAAGGAACTGGGAAATTTCCTGCATAAGAACCCACAGACCTCTGAAGTATTGTTGAGGCGTATCCAGGAATCTGAAAGAGAAAGAAAGGCTATTTCAGGAATTCAGAAACTGGCCAAACAACGGGCTAAGAAAGTTAGTCTTCACAACAAAAAGCTGCGGGACTGCAGGGCACACTATAATACTCCGAATGAAAACAAGGATAACAGCTCGATTTTCATTACAGAGGGAGATTCGGCCAGTGGCTCCATCACTAAATCCAGGGATGTCAACACCCAGGCTGTATTCAGTCTTCGCGGTAAGCCGTTAAATTCTTATGGCCTTACCAAGAAAATCGTTTACGAGAATGAGGAATTTAATCTCCTTCAGGCTGCTTTGAACATCGAGGAGGGCATCGACGAACTCCGTTACAACAAGGTCATCATCGCCACCGATGCCGACGTGGACGGTATGCATATCCGCTTGTTGCTGATCACTTTCTTCTTACAATTTTTTCCTGAATTGATCCGCAGAGGCCATCTGTATATCCTGCAGACACCACTTTTCAGGGTCAGAAATAAAAAACGGACAGAATATTGCTATTCGGAACAGGAGCGTGATATCGCCGTAAAAATGCTGGCAACAGGGGTCGAGATTACCCGTTTCAAAGGACTCGGAGAGATATCCCCTGATGAGTTTAAAAATTTTATCGGTGAACAGATTCGTCTGGACCCGGTGATCCTGAATAAAAATGAGTCGATCGTAGAGATGCTTGAGTTTTATATGGGAAAGAACACTCCTGACAGACAGGACTTTATCATTGAAAACCTGCATGTCGAGAAAGATGAAGTATAGACGGAAATACGGTCCCTGAGCCTGTCGAAGGGCCAAAAGGCAAACATTATAAATTTTTCAAATGTCTAACGAAGGAGAACTTTTACCTGACGATCTGCTTCCCGAAAAAGTCGATCCGGTGGGAAAAAAAGAGCTGCACCATATCATCTATCTGTCCACGATGTACCAGAACTGGTTCCTCGAGTATGCTTCCTATGTCATACTCGAGCGTGCCGTTCCGTACGTCAACGACGGACTAAAACCCGTACAGCGCAGGATTCTCCATGCCATGCGTCAGATGGACGACGGCCGTTACACAAAAGTTGCCAACATCATCGGCCAGACCATGATGTATCACCCGCATGGGGATGCCTCCATCGGTGATGCACTGGTTCAACTCGGGCAAAAAGAGCTGCTCATTGATACCCAGGGAAACTGGGGAAATATCCATACCGGCGACGGTGCCGCTGCCCCCAGGTACATCGAAGCCCGTCTGTCAAAGTTCGCCCTCGAGGTACTTTTTAATCCCAAAACCACCCGATGGCAGCAATCTTACGACGGACGAAACCGGGAGCCGGTCACACTTCCCGCTAAGTTCCCGCTTTTGCTGGCGCAGGGTGTGGAAGGTATCGCGGTCGGACTCGCCTCCAAAATTCTGCCTCATAATTTCCTTGAACTGATCGATGCCTCCATCGCCCAACTGAATAATGAACCCTTTGAATTGTTCCCTGACTTCCCTACCGGAGGATTTCTCGACGTATCCAAATACAACGACGGCTTGCGTGGCGGAGCCATCAAGATCAGGGCGAAAATCGAAAAATTCGACAACAAAACACTGGTTATCACAGAGATACCTTTCGGAAAAACCACCACATCGGTCATTGAAACGATCATCAAGGCCTTCGAAAAGGGGAAAATCAAGATACGCAAGATCGACGACAATACGGCTGCCAATGTGGAGATTCTCGTCCACCTGCTTCCGGGTACGAGCTCAGACAAGACCATCGACGCACTCTACGCCTTTACGGATTGTGAAGTATCGGTCTCGCCCAATTCCTGTATCATCGAGGACGACAAGCCTCATTTTATGCCCATTAGCGAGATCCTGAAAAGGTCTGTCAGCAATACGGTCGAGCTGCTGAAACTGGAGCTGGAGATCCATAAAGGCGAACTTGAAGAGCAATGGCACTTCTCCTCTCTCGAAAAAATCTTCATCGAGGAACGGATATATAAGGATAAGGCATTCGAGGATTCTGCCAGCATGGATGAGGCTATCGCTCACATAGACAAGCGTTTGGAACCCTGGAAACCCAAATTCAATAGAGTTATTACCAGGGAGGACCTTCTCCGGCTCATGGAAATCAAAATGGGCCGCATCCTGAAATTTAATTCTGTTAAGGCTGACGAACTAATCAAAGCGATTGAGGAGGAGATTGCCGAGACACAGCGTCATATTGAAAATATCATAGCCTATTCCATCGCCTGGTACGAACGCCTGAAGACCAAATTCGGCAAGGGTCGGGAAAGGAAGAGTGAAATAAGGAGCTTCGAGAATATTGAGGCCACCAAAGTGGTGGTTGCCAATGAAAAACTGTACATCGATCGCGAAGAAGGCTTCGTGGGAACCGGATTAAAAAAGGCAGAATATATCTGCGATTGCTCGGACATCGATGATATTATCGTCTTCAGAAAGGATGGAACCTATTTCATCTCCAAGGTATCTGACAAGGCTTTCATCGGCAAGAACGTTCTGTATGTGGCTGTTTTTGAGAAGAATAACGACCGGACAATTTACAACCTTGTCTACCGCGATGGAAAAGGCGGGTACAATTACATGAAAAGATTTGCCGTTACCGGTGTCACCCGCGACAAGGAATACAACATGACGATTGGTACGGAGGGTTCCAGAATCCTCTATTTCAGCGCCAATCCTAACGGGGAGGCCGAGGTAATCCGGATTCTTTTCAAGCCCAAGCCCAAACTGAAGAAGCTGGTCGACGAGGTAGATATGGCAGAACTGGCCATCAAAGGGCGGGCCTCGATGGGTAATCTGGTGTCAAAGAATGAAATACACAAAATAACGCTCAAAGAAAAAGGTGTGTCCACCCTGGGCGGACGCAAAATCTGGTTCGACGAGGATGTCTTAAGACTAAATGCGGATTCCAGGGGGCTTTATCTCGGTGAATTTAGCGGAGATGACAAGATTCTGGTTGTCGACAAGGAGGGTATTTTCCATCTTTTCACCTACGATCTGGAGAACCATTTCGAAAAAAATATCCTCTCAATCTCCAAATACGATCCTGACCAGGTGGCCTCTGTTATGTATTTTGATGCGGAACAGAACCTCCATTATCTGAAGCGGTTCACCATAGAACCTAATGCGGGCAAGCAATGCAGGTTTGTTGGCGATTTCCCTGACAATAAACTCATCTGCATCAGCTGGGAGAAGTATCCTCAATTTGAGGTTGAATTTGGTGGAACACATGAAGCTCGCGAGAAAGAGATCATTGATGCTTCGGAGTTCATTGCTGTGAAGTCTTACAAGGCAAAGGGAAAACGAGTCAGCACCTTTGAAATCAAGACGATAACGGAGACTGAACCACTTTTAATGGAAACCTCGTTAGACTCGGAAGCACCAGAAGCCTCAGAAGCAGATACCCTGAAACCTCAAGTATCAGATCCTGAAGAAATTGAACTGATCGATGATATCCCTTTTGAAGTCATCAGACCGAGCAAAGACGGTGAACCGGGACAGATGGAATTAATCTTCGAATAATGAGAATTTTTCTGACCGGATACATGGGTTGCGGCAAATCAACTATCGGCAGGAAAGTCGCGGCGCTGATGGGCATTAATTTTATCGATCTGGATAAGTACATCGAAGAGCGCAATTTTAAGTCAGTTCCCGACATTTTTGCCCTGGAGGGCGAACCGGCATTTCGAGCAAAAGAGAGACAGGCACTCCGGGAAGTAGCTGAATTCGAGGAGATTGTAGTTGGAACAGGTGGAGGAGCACCATGCTTCTTCGATAATATACAGCTGATGAACCAGGCAGGTATCACAGTCTATCTGGCTCCGGACAATGAAACGCTTGCCTGCAGACTATTGAAGTCTAAAAATGAACGTCCGCTGATCGCCGGCAAATCAAAAGAAGAATTGCTCGCATTTATTCAACAGGCTGTCGAAAAAAGAGCTCCTTTTTACGAACAATCCAAAATCATTATCAGGGGTAAAAATGATATAGAACCGGAAGACGTCTTCAAATTGATCCAAGAGTATAAACTATAGTCAATATCCTGTTAATCAAACCGGATGGCCCTGTCTGGCGAAATTCTTGAAACATACCAGGAAGGTAGTATCAACATCAAAAGCGTAATGACTAAAGTACCTGCATTAAGTAATAATAAATGCGTTAGCTTTAGGTTAATTGGCACATACTGAAGATAATAAGAGGCAGGATCAAGCTTAAAAACATGAAGCCAGGATTGTAAAAAGCATAATCCTATCCCGGCAATATTCCCCCATAACATTCCCTTGCCCAGCAGGAAAAAGGCCAGGTAAAGGAAAATTTTGCGGATACTTGCATTACTGCTCCCTACCGCTTTCAGGGTACCAATCATTGAAGTGCGCTCCAGAATCAGGATGAGTAAACCGGAAACCATATTAAACCCGGCTACCAGAATGATCAAAGTGAGTATAATCCAGACATTCATGTCGAGCAGGTTCAGCCAATCGAAAATTTGCGGATATTTGGAGGTGATAGTGACCGGACGCAACATGACAGTATCCTGTTCCGAATAATGAACGGTAACCTCTTTCACTTTCTTTGCGACTTCGCTTAGACGGTCAAAATTATCGATCGAAATCTCGAATCCGCTTACCTGATCCGACCGCCAGTTGTTGAGTTTTCGTACCTGCTGAATGTCGGCTATAACAAAAAGCCTGTCAAACTCTTCCAAACTTGACTGATAAATTCCAGAAACATAGAACTTTCTCATTCGCTGGTCAGTACCCTGATTGTTCAGAAAATAGCAGTACACTGGATCTCCGACTTTAAATTTCATCAATGAAGCAACCTGCCTGGATATCAGGACTTTGTCTGTACTTGATGTATCGCTTAAAGGAATAATTGATCCCGAAACAAGGTTGTCTTTAAAGAATTTCCAGTCGAAATCAGTGCCAACACCTTTCAAAATCATCCCCATCATCTCAGTATCTGTTTTGATGATGCCAGGTTTAGTTGCGAAAACTTCAATATGTTTAACCCCCTTTAAGTCATTCAGTTTCCCCAACCAGGATTGATTTTTGTTGACCGGAATCGTTTCGAAGGAGGTATTAGTATCAAAATTGACGATCTGAATGTGAGAGCCAAAACCTATCACCTTTTCGCGGATTTCATTTTTGAAACCAGTCACGACCGAGACCGACAATATCATCAGCATCAACCCGAAAGCGATGCCAAACAAGGCGAAAGAGATGATTGAACGAGAAAATTTTTTCTTGTTTTCGCGATCCGAGAAGATTCTTCTCGCAATGAATAATTCTAAATTCAATTTTGACACAATACATTGTTTAGCTGTAAAAATAACCAAAAAAGACGATAGATTCCCTTTTTTGTTACCTTTGACTCCAACTCCCTCGTTCATTCCCATTTCTCAGTTCTCATCTTCTCTCGCTCCAGCGGATTTGCAATTCGCTGGTAATCTTTCACCAGCGGATTGCAAATCCGCTGGAGCGTAGCCGTTGCAACCCTCATTTCCATATTTCCCATTTTCCCAATTTCTATGTTATCAGTAAAACCCAAAAAATTCCTCGGCCAGCATTTTCTTAGGAATCATCAAATAGCCTCAGATATAGTTGAAGCGCTGACCATGGGGGACAGGACAAAGGTTCTGGAAGTCGGTCCGGGGATGGGTGTGCTTACAAGGTTTCTTCTTCAAAATAAAGCTTATGAAACGACAGTAGTCGAAATCGACCGGGAATCAATAAGTTACTTAAAAACATATCTACCTGAACTTGAGGGCCGTATCATCGAGGGCGATTTCCTCCGAATGGATCTAAGAGAAAACTTTTCCACTGATCCATTCTCCCTTATCGGAAACTTTCCCTATAACATATCCTCACAGATTTTATTCAAAGTTCTGGAAAATCGCAACCTGATACCCGAAGTCGTGGGAATGCTGCAAAAAGAGGTTGCCGAACGTATTTGCACCGGTCCGGGCAGCAAGACTTACGGCATTTTGAGCGTCCTGTTGCAGGCCTGGTACAACGTGGAATATCTTTTTACTGTAAATGAGGAGGTTTTCGATCCGCCGCCAAAAGTAAAATCCGCGGTAGTGAGATTGACGGCAAACGGCAGAACAGAATTGGGATGCAGTGAAAAACTCTTTAAATCTATTGTCAAACAGGCGTTTAATCAACGAAGAAAGATGTTGCGGAACAGCATTAAGAGTTTTACTCCGCGCTATGACGAACTGGACGCCCATACATTAACCAGACGTCCGGAGCAACTCTCTGTGGAAGAGTTTATTACCCTCACAAATGCAATAGAGAAGTTATTATAGGCTATTCATTGCCGTCACCGGATCCAGTTTTGAAGCAGATCTTGCCGGAACCATTCCTGCAATCAGTCCGATGGTAATGCTGATAATCAATCCGGTAGAAATATTTCCCAGTGTAAGGACGAATTCAAAATCAAAGCTGACTTTGGCTATATAAGTGCCTATATAAATGATAAGCAAACCAATAAGTCCGCCGATTAAAGAAAGTATGGTAGCTTCAAAAAGGAATTCAAGCATGATAAACCGGTTCTTCGCACCCATGGCTTTCTGAATGCCAATAATTTTGGTTCGCTCCTTCACCGAAACAAACATAATATTGGCAATTCCGAAGCCTCCAACCAGGATAGAGAATCCACCAATGATCCACCCCGCAAGATTCAAAACCTTAAACAAGCTATCAAGCGCTCCGGATATCAGGCTGACCTCATTCAGTGCAAAATCATTTTCCTCTGCAGGCTTGATCCTTCTGATGGAACGCATGATACCCTCCAGTTCTTCTATTAGCCGGGCAGTAGGGATATCATTTTTGCCCTTGACGATTATCGTCTGACCAGCATCCATTTTCGCGTCAACCATCCGGTGAGCAAATTTTACAGGGATCAGCACCCGGTTGTCCATACTCGTGCCGAACATATCCTCTCCCATTTTTTCAAAAACACCCACTATTAATATGGTAAATCCCTGGATTTTAATTGTCTTTCCTATTGGAGTACTCCCTGGAAAGAGCTGTGTTGCCAATTCGGAACCCATCATTCCCACACTGCGTAAACCATCCAGCTCATCGTCCGACATCGGCCTGCCTGCTGCAATTTTCAGACTCCAGGTATCGATCAATCCGGATGAACCACCAAGAATTACCACATTTTCGGCTTTATTGGTCCCATACTGAACAGTCCGGCTAAAGCCTTGGTAATAAACTACATACTCAGCCAGATTTGATCTTCTCTTGATTTCATCCGTCTCAGTTAATTTCGGAACCGGCCGATTCAGGTATTTCCACCAGGGATAGTCCGTTTCGCCCGGAGGTGGTGCCCATGGCCACTTTTGAATGTAAACTACATTGCTGCCCAATTTCTCCATGCTGTTTCTGATCGTCCGCTCGAGTGAATCGATGATGGTGAAAACTGAAATAATGCAAAAAATACCGATCGTGATACCCAAAAGGGAGAGAAAAGTTCTGAGGGGATTTACAACCAAAGAGTTGTATGCAAATCGAAAACTTTCAATAAACAGCCTTATAAATAACATAGAATGGGTTGATTTCACCGGAAAGTTAAAACTATTTTTATTACTTTTGTGGAAAGTTTTCAAGGATTTATCAATGAATGATTTAAAATATATTAAGTCTGCTTTGATCTCAGTCTACTACAAGGACGGATTAGAAGAGATCGTCAAAAAACTACACCAGTCCGGGGTTCATTTATTCTCCACCGGAGGTACAAAACAGTTTATTGAAGAGCTGAATATTCCGGTTTCCTCGGTCGAAGGACTAACCGGTTATCCCTCTATACTTGGCGGCAGAGTAAAGACGCTCCACCCGAAAGTGTTTGGCGGTATCCTTGCCCGCAGGGAAAACGCCGGCGATAAAACTCAGCTTGCCGAATATGCCATCCCCGAGATTGATTTGGTTATTGTTGACCTATATCCTTTTGAAGCAACAGTAAAATCGGGTGCTTCGGATGCGGATATCATCGAAAAAATCGACATCGGCGGTATTTCACTCATCAGAGCAGCTGCAAAAAACCACTCTGACGTATTAATCATTTCTCATGTAGGACAGTATGGAAAATTACTCAACCTGCTAAACGAAAAAAATTGCGCGAGCGACCTGGCCGACCGCAGACAATTTGCAACGGAGGCTTTTGCTACTTCATCTAACTACGATACAGCTATTTACAGTTACTTTTCTGGCGACAACAATGAGCTTTTCCGCAAAAGTTTCAATCAGGCAAAGCATTTAAGATATGGCGAAAATCCCCATCAGAAAGGGGTATTCTTTGGTAATTTCGAAGAACTCTTCGATCAGCTGCAGGGCAAGGAAATATCGTATAACAATCTGCTGGATATCGATGCTGCAGTTAACCTTATCGACGAGTTCGATGATACCACTTTTGCTATCCTCAAACACAATAATGCATGCGGATGCGCTTCCCGCGAAAATGTAACCGATGCATTTCTTGCAGCCCTGGCCGGGGATCCGGTTTCGGCATTTGGGGGTATCTTTGTCACTAACCGTAAAGTTGATCAAAAGACAGCAGAAGAGGCAGCAAAAATCTTCTTCGAAGTAATCATTGCGCCTGCTTATACATTAGAAGCGTTATCTGTCTTTGAGAAAAAGAAAAAGCTGATCGTGTTAACCAGAAAATCAAATGGTCTTCAGGAATACCAGTACAGGACAGTCTTAAATGGGGTAATCCTCCAGAACAGGGACTCAAAAAAGGAGACAGTAGGAGACCTGCAAACTGCCACGGTAACTGCACCTGGAAAGAGCGAAATCGAAGACCTTCTTTTTGCCAATCGTCTGGTTAAACAGTCGAAATCAAATACCATCGTGCTGGCCAAAAACAAGCAGCTGCTGGCAAGCGGAGTCGGTCAGACCTCAAGGGTGGATGCATTGAAACAAGCCATCGAAAAAGCGAAATCCTTCAAATTTGAACTCGAAGGTGCGGTGATGGCTTCAGATGCCTTCTTTCCCTTCCCTGATTGCGTGGAAATTGCTCACAAAGAAGGTATTACCTCCATAATTCAACCCGGAGGATCCATCAGGGACAAAGAATCTGTCGACTTCTGCAACAACCATCAGATGTCCATGGTAATAACTGGTTTCAGACATTTTAAACATTAGAACTAAATAAAAAAATCATATGAGTTTCTTTTCATTTCTAACACAGGAAATTGCAATCGACCTGGGTACTGCCAATACCATCATCATATTTAACGACAAAGTTGTGGTAGATGAACCATCCGTCGTTACCATCGATACCAAAACAGAAAAGTTGGTGGCTATCGGCGAGAAAGCCCGGCAGATGCAAGGCAAAACACACTCTAATCTGAAGACTATCCGCCCCTTGCGGGATGGTGTTATTGCAGACTTCAACGCTGCTGAACAGATGATCCGCGGAATGATTAAGATGATCAATCCAAAGAAGAGGTTTTTTTCTCCGGCGCTCAAGATGGTTATTTGCATCCCTTCCGGTTCAACCGAAGTTGAGATTCGTGCAGTTCGCGACTCAGCCGAACATGCTGGAGGACGCGATGTGTACATGATTTATGAGCCTATGGCAGCAGCCATCGGAATTGGACTCGATGTTGAAGCTCCTGAAGGTAACATGGTGGTCGATATCGGTGGTGGTACTACCGAAATTGCCGTTATTTCCCTCGGCGGGATCGTCACAAATAAATCTATCCGCATCGCCGGTGATGATTTAACGGCCGACATCATGGAGCACATGCGTCACCAGCACAATGTGAAGATTGGTGAAAGAACTGCGGAGGAAATTAAAATCGTTGTCGGATCGGCCATGACCGAGCTCGATGAGCCACCGGCAGATATGATCGTAAAGGGTCCGAACCAAATGACGGCTATGCCTATCGACGTACATGTGACCTATACTGAGATTGCTCACTGTCTGGACAAGTCCATTTCTAAAATTGAGACTGCTATCACTAACGCATTGGAACATACACCCCCGGAGCTTTACGCCGATATCTACAAGAGAGGAATCTGGCTTGCCGGAGGTGGTGCACTGCTGCGTGGGCTGGACAAAAGACTATACGAAAAATTCAATATTCCTTTCCGGATTGCAGAAGATCCCTTAAGAGCTGTAGCCCGTGGTACCGGAGTTGCATTGAAAAATGTAGATAAATTTTCATTCCTTCTTAGATAATTATCTCAATAACAAAGCCATTTGCACTGTTGCTGAAAAATGAGGAATCTATTCAGGCTCATCTTAAAGTACCATTATATTTTCCTGTTTTTGATTCTGGAAATATTTTCGCTTTCGTTTGTTGTTACCTATAACAACTACCAGAAGGCAAAATTTTTGTCCTCCAGCAATGGGTTCACTGGCTATTTTTATGAGAATTTCGCGGGAGTCTTTCAGGTTTTCGACCTGAAAAAAGCCAATACCGAATTAGCGGAAGAAAATGCCCAGTTGCGGACAGCCCTTCAACATTACCAGTTAAGAACCATAAACAACTCCCGTCAAAGCTATCTTACAGAACGTAATCCATTGATTACCATGACGCGCGACTCGCTGAATAAGATCGTTTATTTCTTTACCACTGCCCGGGTGATCAATAATTCCATCAACCAGCGCCACAATTTTTTAACCATCAACAAAGGAAGGATCCAGGGAGTAAAAACGAATATGGGAGTCATCTCTGCCGGCAGAGTGGTAGGGCTGGTAACCGATGTAGGAGACAATTACAGCGAGGTAATCTCCATTTTGAATGAAAGATGGAAACTGAGCGCTAAAATCAAACGAAACGATTTCTTTGGGTCACTTTCATGGAATGGTCGCAACTACAGGAAGGCCCAGCTAAACGAAATTCCCTATCATGTTCCGATTCAGAACGGGGATACCGTGGTAACCACAGGATTCTCCTCCAGTTTCCCGGAAGGACTTACAATCGGGATTGTCTCTGACTTCACACTTGGAACAGGAAGTAATTTTTACAAGATAGATATTGACCTGGCAGTTGATTTTAAGAGTATTGTGCAGGTGGCGTTGGTGGAAAACAGACAGTTAATAGAAATCAACAAACTTGAATCTCTGAACAACGATGGTAAATAATTTATTCAAATATTCGGTTATTTTCATTGTAGCAGTCTTGCTTCAGGTGCTGGTTCTCAACCACATCCTGATATTCAGAATGATTTCTCCTTTCTATTATCTCATTTTCCTTTTATTGCTTCCATTCAACACTTCGAGGGCCATGCTGATATTCCTGGGCTTTATTCTTGGCCTTTCTATAGATGCTTTCACCAATACCCTTGGCGTCCATACCGCTGTCTGTGTGCTGATTGGCTTCATCAGACCCGGAGTGCTAAACAAAATATCAACCCGCGAAACGCGTGAATCAGTCTCGGCCCCGAGAATTTCCACGATGAGTTTAAACTGGTTCATCAATTATACTGCTATCTTCGTAGCTATTCATCATTTACTTCTTTTTATGCTTGAGGCATTCACATTTCAAGGGATATTTTTTACTTTGGCAAGAGCTTTTTTAAGTGGAATTTTATCTATTATTTTGATTGTGATCAGCCAGTTTTTATTCT
>Ga0209430_1000477_pt1 | contig 40971 bp, 20 predicted proteins | sample BarGraIncub1133A_FD_184504 | JGI IMG/M metagenome (GOLD analysis project Ga0209430, IMG submission 184504) | Arctic peat soil microbial communities from Barrow, Alaska - Barrow Graham LP Incubations 11-33A (SPAdes) (version 2) | ecosystem: Environmental > Terrestrial > Soil > Wetlands > Peat... | reverse complement strand
TGTCACTAAATCGACGTTGCCTACGTTCAGCAGTACTTAATTTTAGTTGATCTAATCGTGCCATGTTGTTTCACTTTTTAGTTGTTTTTGTTACTTTAAAGTGGTCAACGTATTTCAGGCATTGACAGGTAGTGGGTTCCGAAAAATCGGGATGTCGCAAGCTCCATAAGTAGTTGATGCCTGCTAATACCGGAGTCGATCACTAAAGCTGGAGTTGATTGATGTGCTATCACCGGAAACTCACGTCTTATGGAGCTACATCCCGTATTTTCGCGATTCCTCATTCCTCACCATTCTGACTACCTACTACCAACTACCTATTACCAGTTGCCGATTTACTTCGTAAGGTATTCTGCGAAACAAGTTTATTTAATTCCCTCATCCCGGAATTTTAAAAAGAGGCTTTTGTGTCCGGTTAAATATTAGTCCCTTTTACGAAGCAGTTCTTTTAATTCTGTCTCAAGATTCATAATTTTTATGGCATTATTTGTATGAAAGCTCATGAATTGTTGCAGTTCGTTTGTTTTTTTAAGTAATTCTTCGGTTCGTTTATCTTTTTCTTTCAATTGAATCATAAGCTCTGTGTTTGTAATAGCAAGTTCAGCAGTCAGTTTGTCAGTTTTACCGTTCAGGCTGACAAGCTCATCGTATTGCATTTGCAGTTCAATGTGATACACTTCCAATTCATGCTGAAGTTTCAGTATATTTATTTCCTTCTCATTGAAATCAGTCGGAGAAGTGTTTTCAAGGTGTTGCTCTGCTTTTTGGCGGAGTTGGGTGGTGTAGAGTTCTTTTTTTTTCATAGTGCATGTTTTATTTTGAATTAAAAAGTTTAAATAGTATTATTAGAATGAATTTAGAATGCTTTTGTTCAAAGGGGTATTGTCTTTTTTATTTATTTTGCTTTTGCTTGTCAGTTGAGATTATTCGTCAACCTTTTATCCTGACTTTTTTATCTGAATAAGCGTATATGACTGGCATAAAAATGCTTAATGGGACATTTATTCAAATAACAGTGCAAATATACTGAAATAGTTGATGATATATGTGTTGTAAAAGAAGAAAGTAGGTAGTGGGTAGTCCCGAAAAATCGGGATGTCGCAAGCTCCATAAGAGTTGATGTGGTGATGTGGTGATGTGGTGATGAGGTGATGTGGTGATGTGATGATGTGGTGATGAGGTGATGTGATGATGTGGTGATGTGGTGAGGAAAGAGGAATGAGGAATGAGAGGTGAGGAATGAGTGAGTGAGGGGTATCAACAATAAGGTTTTTTTAATACCCTTGTTATTGAATTAAAAATGAATAATAATTTGGCTAAAGCCGGGTTGAATGGTTATTTTCACATCCTCCAGCTAAAGCTGGAGTCTATTGATATCGCCGGAGTCTCTTTATATCGCCGGAATATATTGATAAAGCCGGAGTCTCTTTATATAGCTGGAATATATTGATATAGCCGGAATATATTGATAAAGCCGGAGTCAATTGATATCGCCGGAGCCAATTGACATAGCCGGATTCTATTGATATCGCCGGATTCTATTGATATCGCCGGAGTCAATTGATATAGCCGGAGTCAATTGATATCGCCGGAGCCAATTGACATAGCCGGAGTCTATTGATATCGCCGGAGTCTCTTTATATAGCCGGAATATATTGATAAAGCCGGAGTCAATTGATATCGCCGGATTCTATTGATATCGCCGGAGCCAATTGACATAGCCGGAGTCAATTGATATCGCCGGAGCCAATTGACATAGCCGGAGTCAATTGATATAGTCGGATTCTACGATAAAGCCGGAGTCTATTTATAATGCCGGAGCCAATTTATAATGCCGGTGTCTACTGATAAAGCCGGAATCTAATCATAACGCCAGAGACTCACCTCTCATTCCTCACTTCTCATTCCTCACCTCTCACCTCTCATTCCTCATTCCTAACTTACCTGTTCTGAAACCAGACGCTGTAATCGTTCAGGCATTCAAAATTCGCAGATTTTTTATCCACCGCATCCAGGTCGCTCAGTGATAAATCACTTACTTCACCGTTCAATGTGATGGCAACCTGTATGCCATCCGCCTCATCCACTGTCGAAAGTGCGTTTACCGTGAGGATGGTACCTGTTTTTATGATGGCGTCCTCGTCCGAATCCATTACCTCAGCCTGGAATGGAAAAGTCAGATGTGTTGCCATGTATGTATTCCAGGCATGAAAACAGGCCACTTCATCAGTGCGGTCAGTACCGGCCAGGACAGCAGCAATACGCACGCCTTCTTCGCCCAGGTGACTCCAGAAGTATTTTTCGAGAAGGACTTCCTGCATGTGTTTGACATCGGCCACGGTATCACGGGGTTTTGACGGTACGACATCCGATTCAAAGAGCACCATCATTTCCCAGCCCAGTCCTTCGATCTCCGATTGGACGATATAATCCTCGGGAATCAGTTTCAGGGTGGCGGAATCCCATTCAATGCCCAGCAAGGTGCCATCGCCGGTAGTCACGGTATCGATGTCTACGATACGTCCCTGCCAGCCACCAATTTCAAAGAGTTCGGTATCGGGTTCCAATACGCCGTTGATTACTGTTACACTATCACCTTTATTCATAGATTTTTTTTTATGCTGTTATTGAAATTACGAAATAAACTATGTTGCCACGAATGGAACATCCCGGTTTTCGGGAGACGCAAAGATACAAAGTTACATGAAATCCGGCAAGTTGAAAATGGATAAGTAAAAAAAATAAATCATGTCGGAGAATTGATTTGTTTTCAACCTCAGTAGAAAACATTCGAACCCCAATTCCCAGCCTCATTCTTTGGTATCAACTGATTTCCATTTCTCCTTTAAATGGAAGTAAAATAATAAAGAGTTGTAAAAATAAAATGGGTGTATTGATGATTATATCCAATTTTCATAATGACTGATAATGAGGTTAATATTGTGGGGGTTCGGTTTTCTACTGAGGTTTAAAAAACAAAAATAAGGTTTTTAATATTTTGTATTTTATATAGGAGTGAGGTTTTCATGATTATCAGGTATTTCCTATTGTGTTCTTTCTTTATTTTTTGTGTCCTATTGTGGTTTAAATATTCATCTACTTAAGCCCACAATAAAAAAAAGTGCCTGAAAAGCTATTTACGCTTCACAGGCACTTTTCAGTTATTCGTTCGAAGGGTTATTTAACCGTATCGGTGGTTTGTACCGGTTTCATGGCGGATTCAATGGCTTTGTCGGTAGCCTCTTTTTGTTTCTCGGCATCCTGGTTGACCTTGAGTTCGACAATGGTCTTGCGCAGGTTCTCACGTTGGCTGTTGTACTGATCCACATAGCCTTTGTTGGCAGTAGGATCGTAAAGCCAGTTGATGGAATTAATCTGCAACAGTGCATCATCGTATTTCCCGTCGCTGACAGCCTGATTCACCTCATGGATGATAACTTCCAGGCGGGCTTTCTCTTCGTTGATGGATTGTTCGGTTTTGTCGGTGCTCTTTTGCGAGTTATTGGTGGTCAACACCAGAGCGGCAGATGCCACAATGACCAGTGCCAAAACGATCAACAGTATCTTGGATGTCGACGATTTCTTCTTTTCCGGTTCGGCATAGTGATGGTGCGGTGCTGCAGGTGCAGCAGGAGCCTGTGGTGCATGGTAAACAGGTGCGGGTTCGGGAACCACGGCTTGCACCGGAGGTACGTGTGTTGCTGCCGGTTTGGCAGTTACGGTTGGTTCTACGGATTCGGTAGCAGCGGGAGTTACCGGAGTATCCTGTGTCGTTTCAGGCACTTTTGGTTTTTCTGATGACGCCGGTTCGTTGGGCGTTTCTGAGGAGAATGTAGTCATTGTTTGTATTTTTGAAGGTTGATATGTTTGTGGTGCTACGGGCTTTTTCACAGTATATGCCGATTGCGGATGTTCCTCTACCGACGGGAAGGGAGGTGCTACGGTTACGGCTCTTTTCTGCCGGTAGTATTTCGCCGTAAAAACGATAAATGCCAGCGAAGCAAAAATAAACAGGTAGATACCGAATTTAGGATCCACGCTGCTTTGCGAGGTTACATCGCCGTAATTGGCACTGTCGCGGGTTCCTTTACCAAACCATTCGTGCAGGTACCCGTATCCGGTGATGAAATTCACGATCCCGGCAACAGCGGTCCATTTGTTTTCGCGGTATACCAGAAAACCTCCGAGCAAGGCGATCAGCATCCCGAAGATACCATACCCCATGGAGATACCGTGTATAATCACCGGTTGAAAATTCTCACTTAAATCCGACGTACCACTGGCGACATTGACTTCCACCCACGGTGAAAAAACAGCGATAATGGTACATGCAACTGCTCCCAGTGCAAGGTAATTCACTTTATTCATTATTTCCTGACATTACTTTTTGACGGGGTTATTGAACTCCCATCGTTCTTTCCAACAGAGTTGGTTCTTACGATGTGCAAAGGTACTTCTTTTGAAGCATAAAGTAGCATTCCAAGAATAAAATTCACGTTCCGCGTTCCGTGTTCCGTGTTCCGTGTTCCGCGTTGTGCGTTGTGCGTTGTGCGTTCCGCGTTCCGCGTTTCGTGTTCCACGTTCCACGTTCCACGTTCCACGTTCCGTGTTCTGCGTTCCGCGTTCCGCGTTCCGTGTTCCATGTTCCACGTTCCGCGTTCCGTGTTCCGCGTTGTGTGTTCCGCGTTGTGCGTTGTGCGTTCCGCGTTCTGCGTTCCGTGTTCCGTGTTCCACGTTCCACGTTCCGTGTTCCGTGTTCCACGTTCCACGTTCCACGTTCCACGTTCCGTGTTCCGCGTTCCGCGTTCCGCGTTCCGCGTTCCGCGTTATGTGTTCCGCGTTCCGCGTTATGTGTTCCGCGTTATGCGTTCCGCGTTCCGTGTTCCGCGTTCCGCGTTCCGCGTTCCGTGTTCCACGTTCCACGTTCCGTGTTCCGCGTTCCGCGTTCCGCGTTCCACGTTCCGCGTTCCACGTTCCGCGTTCCGCGTTGTGTGTTCCGCGTTCCGCGTTCCACGTTCCGCGTTCCGCGTTGTGTGTTCCGCGTTCCGCGTTCAATGTTCAATGTTCCGCGTTGTGCGTTATGCGTGTTGTGTGTTATATAAATACGTTTTTTAATCGTTTAACTTATTCATCAAATGGAACGAATTAATGCCATTTGAAAGATGTCAATACTGATCCAAGAACCAAGAGCCAAGAACCAAGAACCAAGAACAAAGAGTCAAGAACTAAGAGCCAAGAGCCAAGAGCCAACAACAAAGAGTCAAGAACCAAGAATCCGGAACAATGAATGTTGAACAATGAACCCTCAACGCGGAACGCGGAACACGGAACGTTGAACCCTCAACGCGGAACTTTGAACGCGGAACATTGAACGTGGAACGCGGAACATTGAACACGGAACGCGGAACGCGGAACGCGTAACGTTAAATAGCTCCTTCAATCTTCAGAACCACCACACCCGTCGATGGGACTTTCAGGGAAAGACCGGAATCGGTGCGGGACCAGGTGAGCTTACCGGTTGAACCAAGGACAGACACCTTAGTAATGGGATGACCTTTGGACAGCGGCATTTTTTTGGAGAGTGATTTGATGGTGATGTCCTTGTTGTCGGAGACATTCAGGATGATGGCATACAGGATGTTTCCTTTGGTGGTAAAGCGGATATCTTCGGAGGTAAATGCCTTGCCTTTGCCTTCATTAAATCCCTGTGCCGAGAGAGCGGTGCCTTCACTGGCAGGTCCTTCCCCGAAAATAGTCCACGGACGTGTACCAAATATGGATTCTTTGTTCACATCCATCCATACGCCTATTTCATTTAGTATTTTCTCTTCCTTGTCGTCGATGGAACCATCACCACGTACAGGTATGTTGAGCAGCAGGTTGCCGTTTTTACTGACAATGTCTGCCAGCATCTGAATCACCGTCTTCGCATTTTTGTAGCGGTCGTGGTCGTAGACGCTCCGGTCGTAATGCCAGTTGCCGATGCAGGTACAGGTCTGCCAGGCAAACGGGTAGATCTTATTCGGTACACCGCGTTCGATATCCCACACCATGGTCTTCAATTGTTTTTGGGAGAGTATCTTTCCGAAGATAACCGCTTCGTTCTTACCGTTGTGCAGTTGCTTGTTGCTGTTGTAGAAATGGGCTGCAATTTTCAACCCGGCATCGCTGGCGGGCCACAATGGAAGAGCGGTATCGTCAAAATATATCAGGTCGGGATGGTAGCGGTTGATCAGGTCGACGGTGCGGTTATAGAATTTATCGCAATAGGCCTGGTCGGGCAGACTGGCACCATTACCCCAGTTCCACTGGCTGTGAATCTTACCGGGATTGTCCCAGCCCGTGCTGTGTTCATGGTTTTGTGCGTAGAGATCCTGAGGATCGAGGCCGTCCCACCATTTTCCTTTTCCATCGGCTTTGGTCAGGTTACCATCGTAGGGAACGCCTGCTTTATCACCGTTCTTGTCGGCACCGCGGGAAGGTTCGTACCACGACCAGGCATGTGCGGCATGTACGCTGACACCAAAAGGCAGACCTTCCTTTTTAGCCGCAGCTGCCCAACCGGCTATAATGTCTTTTTTAGGACCTACCGCCAGGGTATTCCAGGTTTGGTATTTGCTGTCCCACATATCCAGGTTGTCGTGATGGTTTGCCATGGCAAAGAAATATTGCGCTCCCACACGTTTGTAGAGGCTAACCAGCTTTTCGGGATCCCATTTCTCGGCTTTCCACAGGCTGATCACATCTTTAAAACCGAATTCGGATGGATGGCCGTACTTGTCCACATGGAATTTGTTCTGGCCCGAACCTTCCTGATACATGCTCCGGGCATACCAGTCGCCATCTTCCGGTTCGCATTGGGGTCCCCAATGAGCCCATATGCCAAACTTGGCATCGCGGTACCATTCGGGGGTTTGATACTGTGCCAGGGATTCCCAGGTCGGTTCAAATTGTCCGGCAGCTACCGGCTCCAACGACGTGTTGACAACAATGTTTGGAACAACGTTTTCAGGGATGGTATCTCCATAGACCGATGCGGTCGAGGCGATGACGGTGAATACGCTTGCTAGAATTCGAAATTTGGTTTTGTTCATATCATTCTTTTTTAAGAGTTTTAAGAGTTTGGAGTTTGAAGTTTGAAGAGTTTGAAGTTTGAAGGGTTTGGAGTTTGAAGGGTTTGGAGTTTGAAGGGTTTGGAGTTTGAAGAGTTTGAAGTTTGAAGAGTTTGGAGTTTGAAGAGTCCCGTAATACGGGATGTCGAATACTCCATTTGACAAGTTAATCACTTCTCAGCAATCAGCCCATCAGCCCATCAACCCTTTAAACCTTATAAACTTCAAACTCTTCAAACCCTTTAAACCCTTTAAACCCTTTAAACCCTTTAAACTCTTCAAACTTCAAACCCTTTAAACTTAACCAACTACCTCAATTTCACTTCTATCTTATCCATATCAGGCAACCAACCTGTTTCATTGGTAAACCGTATGGTGTTGTATCCTTTGTTCAGTTTCACCGGAATGGTTCGGCGGCTCAGGGCACTGCCGGCTGTTGATTCCAGGTTGGTGATCAGGGTGTCGGTACCGTTAACCCGCATGATGGCGGATTGCTTTTCGGGACTGATGTACGTGAGGGTCAGCAGGTAGCTTCCACCGGCGTTGGCATATATGTCCCTGAATTCGATATAGTTCGTGGCGCTTCTGCCTAACCAGCCTGCACGGGCACGACCGGAGCATTTCGCATCGGCAATCACCCTGCCCTGTCCGGCAACGACTTCACTGTTTTCACTCAGGTTATAATTGTTGATCCAGGCATATTCGGCTTCGAACACTTCCTGCACCAGGGCTTGTTTCCCGGTTACTTTCACCATGACAACCCCGTGGGATGGTACGGTGGTGGTATACATGGAGTCGATGCTCCCTAAGCTGGTGTGCAACCACAGGTCGCGTACGGTAGCCGATCCGGCCAGGTTGAGGTCTTTCCATTTCACCGACATGGTAGCCGCTACGGGAGAACGGTTGAATAAGACAACCGCCCGTTCCCTGCTTTGTTTGCCGTTCAGGTTTTTAGCCCACACCTGCAATCCTTTGCCATTGTCGGACACCAGATGACCCTGCACCCCGGTGGTATCCTGGTCAACGGCAATAACCTCCGTATTGGTCACGATCTCCTTCGTATTCCCGGCAAGTGTTGTCAGGTCATTGCCCAGCACCAGGGGAGCGGATAGAATACACCACATGCTGAAATGGCTCTTATCTTCCTCAGGGGTCAATCCGCGTCCCACCACCATCATGTCCATATCGTTGTAATGGCCCCGGCTGGAATAGGGTGCCAGGTAGGCATTGCAGTCGATCACATAGAGCACCCTGTCCCATTTGGCATTTTTATCAAAGGTGATATCCTGGGATATTCGCCATGAATCAGCCACAGTGGTTATCCAGGTGCCGGGGAATTGCCAGCGGCAGACATTAAAATTGACATTCTTTTTGCCGGTATTGTCAATGGCTGTTTTGATGGCAGTATAGCGGCTTCGTTCATCCAGCTTTTGTACCAGTCCGCCACAATAGTCTACCTTTAGAAAATCGAAGCCCCAGTTTTGAAAGAACAGATCGGCATCCTGCTGATCGTGCCCGTACATGCCGCCTTCTACGCCACCTGTTTGTTTGTTGTATTGCGATCCGCAGGTATTGGCTCCGGCCTCGGAATAGAATCCGGCCTTTAATCCGCGGGAATGAATGTAGTCGACCAGTGATTTCATGCCATATGGAAATTTGACCGAGTCAATCCGCAGGGTGCCATCGGTATAACGTCCTTTAAAAAATCCATCATCGATGTTGATATAGTTGTACCCTATTTTGGCTAATCCGGATGATACCATCGCATCTGCCTGGCCTTTGATCTTTGCATCACTGATGTCGACAAAGAAATTGTTCCAGCTTGCCCAGCCCATGATCGGGGAGGCGGGTTTTTTTAATGTCTGAGCCAACCCGGTTGACAGGATACAGGCACAGAGCATGACGGCGATGGCCCTTTTTTGACAGGGATAGTGTTTCATTTTTAACATGCGATTGAATTTCATAGGATCAATTTTTATTATTTTAATTATAGCACAAAAATACGATGAATGATTTTAATTGAGCTATGGTAAATAAAAAAATATTGTCGTGTTATTTTTTCGCGATCAGGAATCATAATATTGGGTCAGGCAATAACGATTATCACGGATTAAAATAATAATAATTTGGCTAAAGCCGGATTAAATGATCCTATTTTCCCCCTCCAGCTAAAGCTGGAGTCTATTGAAAAAGGAGTTCAACTGAAACCCTCACTGAATAGTGAGGGCTTCAGAAGTTAATACCCGGTATTCTGGGTTAAGTTCGGGTTGATATCACGCTCTGTTTGTGGAACGGGCCATAATTCATTGACTCCGGCTTTGAAATTCCGTTTGTTGGGCATCATAAAATAACCGTCGGCATCTACCGCATAATCGGTATACGTAGCAGGACTGTTGGTCAGCTTCATGCCGGTGAACTGCCTGTTCAGTTCCTGAGCGGCTGTTCCCCAACGAAGGATATCAAAATAATGGATACCTTCAAAAGCAAACTCTACCTTCCTTTCCCGACGGATAATGGTTCTGAGGGCGGCAGGATCGGTGGTTGTCACAGGTGGCATATTCACGGCAGCCCGTCCACGTACTTTGTTAATGGTGGCATCCAGCAATGTCTGGTCAACAGACTGCCCGGCTTCCATTTTCGATTCCAGGTAACTCAACAGGACCTCGGCATAGCGTATCAGGGTGAAATTTGTTCCTGAGCTCCATTGGTTTACATTTACATCATCTTCCAGAAATTTATAAATGCAATAACCACTCCAGACAGGGTACTTGTCTTTCCTGTCGGCAGAGGTTGATCCGGGACGCGACACAAATGTTATTCCTCTAAAGACAGTGGTATCTGTAACCATTAGGGTTGCCAGTAACCTGGGATCCCTTTTCCTGTAGGGATTATTTTTGTCGTACAGGGGTGACTGGTCAATTGTTTTCCCATCAGTGCATTCGTATTCTTTTACCAGTTCGTTGTAGGGTGAAAACTGATGCCATCCACCCCAGGTCTCCGGAAGCAGGTAGGTCAGGAGCACATTTCCGTAGACATCTTTCTGAAACTGCGAGGTCATGATAAACTCCTTGCTTGACTCCTTCGACGACAGGAATAATTCCCGGTACAACGGATCGATGACATAGCAGTTGAAATCGATAATCGTCTTGTAGGTTATGGCAGCATCACTCCATTTCTTCTCAGCCATTTGCAACCGTCCCAATATCCCATAGGCAGCACCGGAGGTCAGGCGACCGGCTTCGGCATCGGGGCGCGTTACCGGAAGAACAGGCGCAGATTCTTTTAACTCTGTTTCCACAAATGCCCAGACATCTGCTTTGGGTGCACGCGTTACTTTCAGGGCTTCATCAATTGAAAGCAAATGTTGAATCAACGGAACATCGCCAAAATACAAGGCAATATTAAAATATTCATAGGCACGCAATGTGCGCACTTCTGCCGTGATAATCGATTTCTTCGTGGCATCCATCGTGATACCTCCTATGTGATCGAGGAAATTGTTGCATGCGGCAATTTTCTTATAGGAATTATTCCAGTAACCCTGTGTTACCCAGTAGGCTGCATTCAGCGTACCATCCGTTACGTGATCGGGGATCAGTTCTTTTTCAGAACCGTCACCTGCCATAAGGTCCAGGTAAACCATCGATCTGGGAGTCCAGAAATCACCATCTTTCCAGCCACCGGAAGTTCCGGCACCGGTATTATAACATCCGATCAATGCCAGTTGAGCATCTCCGGCTGTCTTCCAGAAGGTTGCATCAGAAGCCTGATCGAGGGGTTGTTTGTTGAAAAAGCTGTCACTACACCCGGTATACAACGCTACTGACAGGAGTACTATTAAAAACCTGGTGTTGGGTAGTATTCTATTGAAATATTTGGTTTTCATTTTTTTAAATTTAATAGTTTAATACTGATTAATTGGCATCATTCTTATAATTTGACACTTAAGCCAAACGAATACACGCTGGTGATGGGATAGAATGACGGACTGTCACCGGTGTTCTGGCTCATTTCAGGATCCCAGCCGGTGTAAAAATGATTCGCCGAAAATAGGTTTTGCCCGCTAAAGAAGATTCTCAATTTGGTAATACTGAGTTTTTGGACGAAGCTTTCCGGAAATGAATACCCGATCTGTACATTCTTCAGACGCAGGAATGTTGCATCCCTGTTCCAGTATGTTGACGTCATAATAGTCCCGGAACCCATATTCAGGCTTTGAATTTTTGGATAGACTGCATTGACATTGGGGTTTGCCTCTGTCCATGCGTTGTCGGCCTGCCAGCGTTGTATGTTCCCGCCGTTGTAGAGGGCAAAAGCCTGGTAACTGCCCATTTGTTTGTCATAACCACCCAGGCCCTGCAGCAATACAGACAGATCGATTCCGTGAAATTCGGCATTCAGAGTAGCGCCAAAAGTATATTTCGGAAGGGTTGATCCTATCACTTTTTTATCATAGGTGGCATCTACTTTTCCGTCGGGTACCCCGTCAGGCCCGCTGATATCTTTGTAGCGTATAAGTCCGGGCTCAGCGCTGTAAGGCTGTGTGGCATAACTGGCCACATCGGCCGCGTCTTTAAACAGGCCATCGGCAACAAACCCGTAAATTGAACCAAGTGAGTGACCTACAAACAATCCTTTACCTATATCATTCTGCAATCCATTTGCCAGTTTCGTAATCTTATTATTAACAACCGATATATTAGGCGACACTCCGATATGCAGTTTCCCAATCACAGCCTGATAATTCAGCATAACCTCAAAACCCTTGTTGTTTACCGCACCGGCATTAATAGGTGATGAAGTCAGGCCCAGTACACTTGGAACGGATATCGAATAAAGAATGTCAGAGGTGCTTTTATCAAAATAATCGAATGTCAGGCTCAGGTGATTTTTAAGGACTGACAGATCCATGCCTATATCAATACCCTCGGTTGTTTCCCAATGGACATTCGTATTGGCCTGATTCGTCATTGCAACACCCGAAGCGAGTATGCCGCCCAGCGAATAGTTCTGTCCCAGCGACAATACATTCTGATACGGATAATAGCTGTCCATTTGTTGGTTTCCTAATCTTCCCCACGAAGCACGAAGCTTCAGGTTGTCGATCCAGCTTATGTTGTCTTTTAAAAATGCTTCCTCTGAAACTCTCCAGCCCCCGGATACCGACGGGAAGAAGCCCCAGGTATTTTTTGACAGAAAGCGGGAAGAACCGTCATACCTGGCATTTACTTCCAACAGGTATTTGCTCTTAAAATCATAATTGATACGCCCAAAATAGGAACGCAGACTCCATTCGCTGGAGGAACCGGCATTTTGCATATTGCTTTGTGCACCGGCATTCAATTCATACAATTCATCGTTGATAAAATTATCACGTGAGGCCCATGTCCAGTTATCTTTGGATGATTCCTGAGAGAAACCTACCAGACCACTTAGATTGTGATCACCGATTCGTTTTTCGTAACGAAGCAACGACTGCAACGTAATTAAAGCATTATCACCCGAGTATTGAGTCAGCTTATTCGGCCCTATGGTTGTTGTGGGATCAAACGTAACCAGGGAAGTATAATCCCTGTCCGAGTAGTTGTAATATTTGTATCCTGCTTTTCCGCTTAAGGTCAGTCCCTTCAGCATTTCCCATGAGAGTTCGAGCACCCCCGAAAAGAGATGATTGTTTCTGCGGGTGAATGATTTGCTATCGAGCCACGCTTCCGGGCTGTAGGCATCCTGATGACCGTAAGTGCCGTCCGCATTTTTACCGGAATAGGTGTTGGGTTCGCGCACTGACATTCCAATGATACTCATCATGTCGCCACCGGAGGAACGTGGTTCGTCAGTGGTGGATGTATTTCCGGATAAATTAAATTTAAGGTTCAGATTCTTTTTAATCTGACTATCGTAATTCATCAGGAAATTGTATTTTTCATAGTCGTTTTTAGCAACCACACCATCCTGTTGCAAGTATCCCAACGACAGCAGGTATGAATTCTTCTGGTCACCGCCCATCAGACTCAGGTTATGGTTTGTCTGGAATCCGGATCCGGTGTTCAATAGATTTTTCAGGTGAGGTACATTGGGATAATTCACCGGGTCAGAGCCATCTTTGTATTTAGCAATCTGATCGGCAGTATATCCGCCTTTCAGGGTTGCATATTCGTACGAATCAACAAACTGAGGCAATTCAGTGACTTTCTGCCATCCGACATAGTTGTCATAACTAACCTGCATTTTTCCTTTTTCACCGCGCTTTGTTTCCACTAAAATGACGCCGTTAGCAGCCCGTGAGCCATAGATGGCAGCTGAAGCAGGGTCCTTTAATACCGAAATGCTTTTTATGTTGTTTGGGTCAACATCGTTCAGGGAGGAAGCAATACCATCAATTAATACCAACGGATTATTCCCCATTCCAAATGATCCCATTCCCCGGATAGAGATAGCAGAACCATCATTTCCCGGACGGCCTGATCCCTGGGATACCGATACGCCACTCATTAAACCTGCCAGTGCCTGCGATGCCTGGGTAATGGGCCTGCTTTCCAATGCGTTTGAATTGACACTGGCAACGGCACCGGTAAGATTGATCTTCTTCTGGGTACCGTAGCCGACTACAATTACTTCGTCCAAACCTTTTACAGCTTGTTCCAGTGTTACTTTCAGGTTATTTTGTTTTGTATTGATTGCTTTTTTGGTGACATATCCAATGTAGGAAAAGACCAATACGGGGGAAGAACCGGGTGCTTCAATCGAAAACCGGCCATTTAAATCGGATATTACACCAATTTTAGTGCCTTCGACAAAAACACTGACACCCAACAGCGTTTCTCCGGTAGTGGCATCGGTAACCACACCATATACTTTATGCGTTTGCCCATCCGGTAACTGAGTATCCTGATTGCTTGTTTTTTCAGGAACCAGTACGATCTGGTTCTTGTCTTTCTTTTCCCAACTGATACCGCTGGTCGTAAACAGAAATGTCAGTGCTTTATCGATCGAAACATTGTTCACATTCAACGAAGCCACCTTATCCAGTGCGGTAAAGTCATCGTTGTAAAAAAATTTGTATTCTGTTGATTTTTCTATTAAGGTTAGAATCTGCCGGATTGGCACATTCTTTACCTTTACAGTGACCTGGGCAATGGTGTTCATCGCCACCAGGAGAAAGAAAACACTGATTCGGATAATGCGTAAATACCGGATACCGGCATGATTGGTTGTGTTTTTCATTGTGTTTTTCATTGTGTTAATTCATAAAATAAGATAGTAGTGATGCAATTCTCTCCACGCGTTGGATTGGCATGCATTTCATTTAAAGTGAGGAACCGGAATATACTAAGTCATTCCTGTAGGGCGATGCATCAATTATGAAGTGGTGTTTTTCATATGAGATTGTTTTAAGATGATTATTTTGGTTGATATAGATAAGTAATCGAGTTTAAATATTGATAGATTTGTTACATGTGAAATATCTGAGTTCTGCATTTGTTTTATTCCCAACCCCTAAACTTCCAAAGTGGGCATCGCCATCAAGTTAAGCAACAAATATCTTTATAAATTCCTATATTTGGACTGAATGCCAATTATATACCAGTCAAAGGTGACGTCCGTCAGCTAACGGACAAAGCCTTGTGGATTGAATAAGTCAATTTACTTTTTGAAAGGGCAATATAGAATATTGTGAATCAATATTGTTTATTTTTATGCTGCCATTTCAGGGCGAAAATCTTAATTCATCTATTCACCCAAGGCGTCGTCCTTTCAGGCCTTTACCTTGGGCTAGTATATGCCAGACTTTCAGTCTTTATACCCTTAGCTTGACGTCAATGCTCTCAATCCCGATAGCTTTTTGGGGAGGGTGATTGAACTGAGGGGTTCAGAAGTTTATCTGTAATTAATATGACACTTTTTTATTCTTATTACTTATACTCCTTAGAATGAACACCTGGTTGAATACACAGCAAATTATTTTAGTATTTTCTCATAATACCGTTTCATCTGTTTGTTTTCATTCATATAGATCACTGAATCTTTCATGTGATACGAAATGGGGGAGGTCATTGCAAATATCTGCAATAAACTTTCCAGGCTGGTATTTCCGATGGTGCCGGAGTAATGGTATTTCTTCAACGCCTGGGATTGGAATACAAACTTAACGTTGTAGTTTCGTTCGAGTACACTGGCGATATTTTCAAAAGTCTCCGACTTAAAGGTCAGCTTGTTGAACCGCCAGTCGGCATAACACATACCATCTGTCACTTCACTTTTTTGGATGCTTTTGGTGTCCCGGTTGTAGATCACCTTTTGGTTCGGGCTGAGATTAATTTTATTAAATTCATCACCAACTTCTACTTTCCCCCGGATCAGTACGGCAGAGATTTGATTTTCTTCGGGATAGGCTTTTACGTCAAATGCCGTTCCGAGAGCTTCCACCGAAAAGCCGTGACTCTGTACGATAAAGGGTGCATGTTTATTTTTTGCAACTTCAAAATAAGCCTCGCCATTGAGTTGTATGATCCGTTCTTTCTTATTAAAGCGACTGCCATAGATGAGTGTTGAACCTGAATTTACCCATACGCGACTTTGATCGGGCAGGGTAAGGGCTACTTTCTGCCCTTTCTCCACGGTGACAGTCATATCGCCTGCCAGCTTATTCTGTTGCCCCTCATAAAGCAGGTAACCCGAAAGAGAGGTGGTGATGACCAGTAATGCGGTGGCTGCAACAGCGATCCAGTGCTTCCACCTGATGGTACGGGTGGGCAGGATGTCTGCTTTGATGTTGTCCATGATTTGATTCCGGACAGTCTTGTTCATTGTCTCAGGTGCTTTATCCCATTGTTCTTGCAGCCATTCCTTTTCGAAGGCATCATCCTTCAACGCTTCCAGCAACGAGTGTGTCTCCTGTTTGGTGATGGTACCCTCAAAAAATTGCTCCAATAGTTGTATGTTATTTTTCTTATCCATTCAATTTTTCTACCTTAAGAAGTGTTGTTATAGCTGTAAACCCCATCATCTATAATTTACAATTTACAATTTACTCCCGATAGCTATCGGGATTACGATTTGGTTATTTGTGCATTGTTGTTTCTCTTTATATTTTGGCCCGACAGCCGATGGATAAGGAGTTCCCGTATATAACACAATCCATATCGGAGAATCCGTTACCCGACTTTCAGGAAACGAAATGATTTAACATTAAAGGGCAAGAAACAGACCTATGGCAATGAGATTGCAATATGGCAACAGATTCTTTCTCATAAATTGCGTGGCTTTGTTGAGTTGCGATTCGACTGTATTTTCAGAGATGTCGAGTAAGGCGGCAATTTCTTTGTTGGGCAGGTTTTTTACACGGCTCAGTTTATAGATTTTACCACGGGCCGGTGGAAGTTGCTCGATTAAGCGGTTAATTTGTTCCTCAAGCATCTTGTACTCGATTTCTTTTTCGACAGAGTTGTCCAGTACGATGTCGTGATCAATCACGTAATCGTGGTATAAATGTTCCTGCAACCGGCTTTTAACCGCATTGAGAAACATGTTTTTCCCGACCGTATAGACAAAAGAATTAAACGAACCTTCTGTGCTGATATGTTGGCGTATCTCCCATATTTTTACAAAAACGTTTTGGACGATTTCTTCCGCCAGGTAAAAATCACCTTTCGACAGGTAAAAAATATAATTATACAATTTTCCGCAGTACTTGCTGTATAGCAATTCGAAACAAGCTATATCTCCGTTTTTTAATTTTTCAAGTAAAAGACTGTCGTTGTTTAGTTCCTCATTCATACACTTGAAGTGTGGTTAAGGTGAAACCCGGACAGCACATTAATCTCAAAAACCGGATGGTTGAAACGATGCAGTACAAAACAGTATCAAGATGAGCATATCTCCTGATTTTCATGTGAGTTTATTTAAGGTGTTTTCCAACGTTGTATAGTAAAACAATCCAGGGACAATATTCCGTTACCCGGGATCCGTTAATAATACACAAATAGTTTTTTTTCGTAGATCCATTCACCCAAGGCGTCATCTTTTCATTCATTCACCCAAGGCGTCGTCCTTTCAACCATTCACCCAAGGCGTCGTCCATTTATCCATTCACCCAATGCGTCGATCCGTCAACCATTTACCCGAGGCGTCGACCTTTCATCCGTTAACCCAAGGCGTCATCCTTTCAGGCCTTTACCTTGGGCTAGAATATAATGGGCTTTCAGCCCGAAAACCAGCTCGCTATTCAGACTTTCCATCAACTATTCGGAAATTTACACAAAAAAACCCTGATATATCGGTTCTGTTGGGGTTTGAGCTTTAAAAACGAACATTCACAACTTTATTTATGACAACCGGTTTATTAAAAACAACTTTTTAGAATAGGAATGAGTAGGTAGTCGGTAGTAGGTAGTCGGTAGTTGGTAGTAGGTAGTTGGTAGTCGGTAGTAGGTAGTCGGTAGTTGGTTAAGTGAGAGGTAAGAGGTGAGAGGTAAGGAAAAAGAAAAATGAGAAAAGAAAATAGAACCAAGAGCAAAGAGCAAAGAGCAAAGAGCCAAGAGCCAAGAGCCAAGAGCAAAGAATCAAGAGCCAAGAGCCAAGATATATTACGTCCAATTGCTGTATATTGTAATTTAGTATGTCGGATAAATTTGTAGGTTGTATTTAATTCTGTTTTATTGCAATAACACAAGACAAAATATTAAACCACAACTCCGGGTTGTTAGGGTTGTGGTTCATATTGTTTTTCTATTGTGACCTATTGTGCTCCCGATAGCTATCGGGATGGTTTATATAGTTTGTTTATTTTCAGGTGGTTCGATATGTATTCTTTGTAAAGCAGAATTAATATAACACTTTAAGTTGATCGATGTGGTTTTCGAGGACTTTTAGTTTGCCGAATGACCAGAATATAAAGTCGAGTTTTTTAGGGAGTGAAATATTGTTCCCCTTAAATTTTTCATCAAAAAGGGTTACGGATAGTGGCAATAAATTATCCCTGACAATGTCGTTAAAATGAGCCTGCAGTATTTCGAACTGATCGAGCAGGATGTCTATCACCATGGCGAAATCTACATCCAGGGGTTGGGTAAACGAAAAGACGTCGCACACCTCTTTGTCGTAAATGGGGATGGAATCGTCGATGGTGCACATGATCTTGGAAGCGAACGAAAATATAATGGCGTCATTGCCTTCGATGTTTTTTAATCGCTGCAGGTCTATAAATATTTTCTCGATATCCAGGGCTTCGTGATGCCTGTACTTCTCCAGGAGCTTAAAATACGCGCGTATAAAGTCTTCACTGAACCCGACACGGTCGAGCCCGTAAAAGATTTGAAATGCCAACTGGAATTTGTTGTTATCCGTAATATCCGGATTCTCAAATTCCTTTTTTAGATCGGTGTACAGATCGATGCTTTCAACATCAATATTATCGATGACCTGTTGGGCATTTTGTTCGATGATGGTTGTTATTTCAGTTGTTTTCATGTTAGTAGATTTTTAAATGAATAGCGTTGAGCATAGAGCATAGAGCGTTGAGCATAGAGCTTTGAGCATAGAGCATAGAGCATAGAGCAAAGAGCAAAGAGCAAAGACTCAAGAACCAGGAGTCAAGAACCAAGAGTCAAGAACCAAGAGCCAAGAGCCAAGAGTCAAGAACCAAGAGCCAAGAGTCAAGAACCAAGAGTCAAGAACCAAGAGCCAAGAGCCAAGAGTCAAGAACCAAGAGTCAAGAGTCAAGAGTCAAGAGCCAAGAGTCAAGAGCCAAGAGTCAAGAACCAAGAACCAAGAGCCAAGAGTCAAGAGCCAAGAGCCAAGAGTCAAGAGACAAGAACCAAGAGCCAAGAGCCAAGAGTCAAGAGCCAAGAGCCAAGAGTCAAGAGCCAAGAGCCAAGAGTCAAGAACCAAGAGCCAAGAGTCAAGAACCAAGAGCCAAGAGTCAAGAACCAAGAGTCAAGAACCAAGAGTCAAGAACCAAGAGTCAAGAGTCAAGAACCAAGAGCCAAGAGCCAAGAGTCAAGAGCCAAGAGCCAAGAGCCAAGAATCAAGATTCAAGAATCTGGAGCCGGGAGAAAAGACGTAGTGCAACATTGTATATCCTGAAAAATACTATGGCTGATAATTTGGTTCATGGGTCTTTATCGGATGTCAGTTCGTTTTCATTTACAGTTGCTGTTTATATGGTTGAATATAAAATCTCTTATTCTCTAATTTCCATCATCTATAACAATTCTGCCTGAAATTAAGTTGTATACGCATTGATTTCTATCCACAAAAAAAAAGAAGCTTATGGATGAGCTTCCTTTTTGGTTTGTGGAGTGTGCTATACTTTGTGTGTATTTAATTTAGTTCGTGGTGGTGGTGGAGGAATATCGGGGTGGGGTGCTGCGGGGTTGTGGGGAGATTAGAGTGGGTATGAATTTTAAAGATATAAGAATCTTGAATAAAACAATAAAAACTATCCGTACACGGCTAATAACAATACCATTTTATTGTTCAATCATAGACATATCCTGAATGAAATAAGTTATGTATTTTACTTTTTTATTTTTTTCATTTGAATTTCATATAATTTAAAAAATTGATCAGCGATGTCTTCTTTACCAGTACTTATAGATTGCTCTCCAAGTTCAACTTTTGGAATAATTAGATCATCAGAAATTTTTTTGTATTCTCTGTTCCTCCAAATGATTTTATCATTTTCAACTTTGACATATTCTCCATCAATAAAATATCTGGCATAGTAACTATTAGTTAAATTTGGAATAGTTATTAGTAGAGAATTTGTATTTTTATTATTGAATTTATAACCTGGGAAATAACAAAAAACAATTCGTCCTAAATATTCTCCATTGAAATATCCATTATATTTAAGACTCAGATTATAAATATCAAAGTACAAATCACCTATCGCATATTCCTGTCTTGGGATAGTTATCCAATTATTTTCAGTCGACTTATATGGTAAATTTGTTAATACATTTATTCTGAATTTGCCTTTAAATGGAAAAACAAACCTTATTTTAATGCTATCTTTTATTCTATCGTCATATGATTCTTCAATTGTTGTGTTTTTATAAGCACTGCTATCCTTAAATGATCTTAATTTAATAAAACTATCATTTATATATTCCACAAATCCATTCGAAGCAATACTATCCCCTTCATCCAAATCCATACATGAAGTGCAAAATTGTGTTCTCATAATTTTAAAAGAATCTTTATCAATTTGCATGTATTCCTCATGATCAGAATAAATATAAGTCCCTTTTATTTTTTTCGAATGAGCAAATGCAAATATTGGCAATATGCTTACAACTAGTATAATTGTTATAAATTTAATTGTTTTCATAAAATTATTTTTAATAATTCATTATGGATACATTAAGCTTCCATCTGGTTTTTTCATATTTCCTACCATTGCTGGAGTAATAGCTCTTGGACTATATATTGTTCCAAATTCAGGAATAGTTCCCGAGTATGAAAATTGAAATTGATAGCCTTGTACTTCATTATTCATTCGATCAGTTTTTGTTGATCCTTCATTTTGAAGATTCCCCCCTCTAAATACTAATCCATTAGAATTTTGGGATTGTGTAATATGTTTAATTTCATGGAAAGCAAGACTAGTTTTTGGTGCATTAATGCATATTTTCCCATCTGATTTTAAAGTTCCATTTCCGATGGTTCCACCACCTTGGTCATTTATTACATATTTGTGATCTTTGTCATTCCCTAATTGATCAATGTCTATTTACTTTGGGACAAATCTGCAATACGATCAGTCAAACCTGAAATAAATTTTCGAACATCATTTTTTTGATCTTCTGAATAATTTTTGGTTGTTAGTGATTCTGTTAGAATATTGTTAATTTCATTTAGTCTCTGAATTTTATCGTCTGCCTTTTTTTTGAGATCATCAGCTGCATTCTGATCATCCCAAATCTTTCCTGTAGGATCTACTCTATTAACAGGGTTATTACCACAATATGCTTATGGAGATTCCCATGGGCGTTTTTCCGCCAACGGATCCACACTTGTCTATTGACTTTGAGTCCTTGATAATCCCCACGAATTCAATATAGAATCTGCTTCTTGCTTAGTTTTATGTCCCTGGATATTTGACTTATAATTTGTTTCTAAATAATAACTCCAACCAATAGTGTGGTGCTCAAATGGTAAAAAGTAATATGTATAAAATAGGATTTCAAAGCATGTTGTTTTATTGTCTTTTAGATCATAACAATCATAATACTCAGATGAAGTATATAAATCAGATTCTGAAATGATTAAGTTGAATTTAAAATCTGTTGTCTTTCCAAAGAAACATGGTTTTTTTAACTTTACTGGAAAATTATCAATATTAAATGACCAATCAATTTTGCATGTTCCTGTAATTCCTTTTGGAGGATAGATATAAGCTTTCCAATTTTTGTTTAACATCTCAAGCCCTACAATCTGTCTTATAGGATTAAATTTTAATCCATATTGAGTTTGAATACTTGTATTTTTTATATAGTATTTTTCATTATTTTTTTTACAAGATATAAAACAAAATAGACAAACTATTTCAAATAATATATAGATTTTATAATATGACATGCGGGACTTGTTATCTATTATCATGAATACCTCCTTTCTCATAAGGTGTAAGTAACCATCCATTTTTATTATAGCCCATCTCAGTATTTGATTTCACAAGTTTAATATTAGGATGATAACTTTTTGCTTTCATAATATATTGATTATAATAAAGATTATCTAAAAGTTTATTATCGGAACTTGACATTAAATCTTTTTCGAAACCAGGATGTACTTTGTTATAAGTTTTTCCTAGCCAATCTTTAGTGTCATATCTATCAGGTAAACCTAAAAAATGTCCCGTTTCATGCATTACTGTCATGTTACTTGAACCTTTGAAGACAGTTCCAGTATTTCCATCAAAATGTTGACCTGTACTTTCATTAAATGAACCGTTTACTTCTCCATTTTTTGTGTCGGAATACTCATTTGAAAAAATCAAAAGATTCTGTCCCTTTCCTTTCTCCAAATCTCCAGCAGACATATTTTCTTTGTATTCATAATTTATATTGAATGAAACAGTAACATCATTCTTTGTTTCTGATTTGAATGTTTCTTTTGCAAGAGAATTTAATTCTTTTTCTCTACCTTTTGCATCATCACCAGTTATAAATACTGTTGTAGAAATGGTGACTCCAGTAATTTCATGTGTTTTTTTATCTCTTTGAATTGTAATTAAACAATCTTGTCCATCAGCATCAATAGCATTTACAGGATTATTACCACAATAGGCATAAGGTGATATCGAATAATTATTCTCTGCATGTGGATCCACAGTTTCTTATTATGCTTATGGCTGGAAATTACATATCCCAGCCACAAGCATTCTCATTTAAGGAAGGAAATATCCGGAAGGACGGGGTGATACATTACCACATTACCTATCTTTTGTTATAAGTATTTTATATTCAATATCTTTCCTGCTTTTTTTTAAATCAAAATATATGCTTCTATATTCGCAACTATCTGAAATTACAGGTTTCCCTTTTCTGCTTTGTCTTGTCTCAATAAAACCATCATAACTTATCCATGTTTTAACATAATATTCAGCTTGGACGTTGCATATATTAAAATTTAAAGTTTCTTTTTCTCGGCTGTCAATTAAATTAAATGCCCATTTATAGCCAAAATACGTATATATGCTACATTTACCATTTATTGCTTTAGGGATATCAAAGGCTTTTTGTTTAAAAATATTGCTATCTTTTTCTGAGATTAATATAATATATACATGTGGGTCACTGTGATATTCCTTATCAAAAAAAATAAGAGCATTTCCTGTATAAGTTGTAATATCAATTACTTTATGATCGGGGTTTTTTTTTAATCCAATATCCTGTCTTTTATTGTTCATACAAGATTGAAAAAAAAAGGAGAAAATTAGTAAATTTATAATTAAATTTTTCATAGAATTATCAATTATCAATCATTTTATCACCAATTACTTGGTTTGTATATTTATTTCTAACTGTGGATGGAGGCAACCATTTATATATTTGTTTTAAGTATCTATCCTGTTGTATTTCTGGTTGTTTGATAGAAAATTCGTACATGTTAGAGTAATGATTTGGAGACAAATCGTATTTGCCTTCTTTCCCCATGATGTCATTTTCATAACCCGTATTTGACACACCTGTTCTTGCATTGTATCTATCATCAAATCCAAAGAAATGCATAGTTTCATGCATTACATCATAATTAGACCTCGATTTACCTTTGCTATTGTATATGTCACCGTGATAATATGCACTTCCTTTAATTTCATTTTTTGCATTGGAATCCTTTCTATTGCCCATATCACTGTTATCAACTTTATCATTTGTATATGTCAGTAAGTTCTTGCCATCTTTACCAACATCACCAATATCAACATTTGGATCGTACACATAATTTACATTAAATCCAATATTAACACCATTACTTTCTTGAGATTTGAATGTTTCTTTGGCTAAACTATTCAACTCTGTTGCACGTTCTTTACTAGCGCCATCCCCATTAATATATACTGTTGCTGTAAATGTTAATCCAATGATCTTATTATTTTCATCTCTTTGGATATTAATTGTAAAATCTCTTCCATCAGGATCAATAGCATTCACTGGATTCCCTCCACAATACGCATACGGACTAATCGAGTAATACTTCTCCGCCAGTGGATCCACCGTTGGCCATCTACCTATCGTAGGGTCTTGCCATCTGGCCCCGTAATCATATTCATTCAGGCCGTTCATGCCGTCAAGCTCTTTACCGTTGTAAAGATAAGTACTATCAGCGTTTATGGCATTCTATTGTATTATCATTCACGAATTGGAATATAGGGTGAAAAGCGGGGCTTTGCAGTTAAACTGAATAGTATCCTTCTATTCGTTGGTTGAAGACTATTTATTAAGAATTTAAGAATCGCAAATATAGTGAAACAATTTTAATATTTGTATTTATAGGAATGGAAATACGTATAAATAGCAGAAGGCTGAGATAACATATCACAGTCACAAGCAATCCCATTTTCTGAATCTATATAGTAATATACGGAAGGACGGGTTATTCTCTGGTATCAAAATGTCAATACACCTGGAAGAAAAAAGAAAACACGAAGCTTTATCCTTGCTTAACAGGGCCAACCTTGGATCAATTGAGACTATATTTAGCTTGTTGGTTTTAGAATTAATATGGTCTCTTCATTTATTATATCATCATCATTTGCTACAATTTCTAAAAAATCGATAGTACCATTTTTTACTGCTAAAATATATGAGAGTTCATTCTCAAAATTGTCTGCAATAAGTGTTTCTTTTGAAGATAATAGTGTATTAATGTTCCTTGATTGGAAATGTCTGACGTATCCAAAATTTATATAAATACCTGAATTTGTATATTCTCTACTTTTGACATATAAATATGGGTAATGTTCCTCTAAAAAAGAGAAATTACTTCTATTCTCTATTATTATAGCTTTTAAAATTGCTTTTTCTAAATTGTTCATTTTTTTTATATTATAATCCTTGACGATTTAAAGAAGAAATAATCACTTTGCCATTTACAACTTTTCCACCAATCATGTGAACATTTATAACTTCAACATTTAATGTTTTTCCAACACTTGGCAATATACCCTTAGCAATGCGCCTGGACGAAAGTGTAGGTTGTTTTTACTTACACAATACTCCAATCACTCCGTTCTCCGTTACTGTCTCCGCATTTATATTCATCTTCTTGCATGAGCTGTTATTGTAAAAACTTATGCTTGCCTTACCATCCTTGTCTGTTTTGACATCCGGGTTCCAATAAAGCGTACGGCGGTAATCCATTTTGTTGGGTTGAATAAATTCATAATTGGGATTGTAAAACTCCTTAGAATAGACATAACCGTCCAGCCTGGTGGTGCGAATGCCTGTTGGAGTAGTGCGTCTATGAAAGTTTTTGTAAGTATATATAAATATAACTACTTCATGCCCGGTACAATTTGGCCAATATAATATAGAGGTTCCTTCTGTTTCACATACTGTAATGGTCTCAATTTCATTTGACATTAGACCTTCTAATTTTTCATAATTATTTAAGATTTTTTTATCTGTATCAATAGTATCTACCATTGAATTGTTATTCAGGACAATTACTAAACTTTTTCCTTTATAGAGCCCTTTTATATAGGTTTTCCCATATAATTGCTGTCTTTCATAGGTAAAATAAGGATTCTTTAGTCTTATAAAATCAAGTATAGTAGCCGGTTCATTCACTCCTTTATCCAGCATCTCATCAACACTCTTTTCCACATTATATACGATATTGGCTTCGCGTAATGCTTCGCCCTCTCTTCTGAGTTTGCTGGGTGCTTTCACTTCTACTTCCTTGAGTTTGTGTGTTTTCTTGTCTATCGCCCCGCTGGCTTGCAATTCAGGCTTTTCTTCCGGCTGAAAGGTGTTGAGGCTGTCTTCCCTGATAGCCACCGTATCATTTCGATTGGTCACTGCTTCAGGTGCGGATTTCTCCCGATAGGAATAGATTTTTGTTTCCGGACTGAATGCCCTGTCCAGTTGGATGTTACTTTCCTTTCGTACACCCTCTTCTTTGGTTTGAAGGGTAAGCTTTGATGCACCATAAAAGTCCTTCAATGCGAAATGAAACTTCCCTTCATTGTCCGTCATACAACTCCCGTGTTGCGAGGTACTGTCGGACATCATTACATACGTCACTTCCACATCAGGCTTAGTACTCTTTTTGAGCAAAGAAAGTACGGAACCCCCAATTACCAGGCTTTCTTCTACCGGATGTTTTTCAATGTAGGGAGTAACACCCGCCCTTTGTTTCCATACATACCTGCTCCAGCCCTGGGTCAGCATAAGCAGATCGAGTGCTTCCTTCCGGGCCGGACTATCCGTTTCGAAGTAATAACCGGGGTTCTCAATATATCCTTTCAATTCGGAAGACAAAAGAAGGTTGGTGAACAGGTTATCTGTGTATGGATTGTTTATTGTAGAGGCTGCATCAGACACTGATACCGAAAAAGTGCTTTCCGGTTCACTCAGTTGGAAATTCAGGTTGACTTTTTCGAAAGGAAGGTAACCCGGTTTATCCTTTGTGACGTCTATTTTCATCGCATCATGATGATTCACAAATACCAGGCGTTCACTCAATACCTCTCCCTCAGTATTGAACAGGGTAATCTGAGTTACCCCCGATGGTAATTTCTTTTTGGGATAAGTAAGGAGCAATTCATTTTCTTTATCAAATGTTACCTGTTCGAATGCATTGTTTTTTCCCCGGCATGAAATGGATAACCCGAGAGGTTGTTGCGCCGTGTCGGGTGTTTTCTGAATAAGGATATTCAATTTATCCTCATCCCTGTTGTCAATACTCATGGCATATCCCTTAGGTAACGCAATCGGTATATCAAACGTATAATCCTTGTCGTTGTACTGAACCTTAGCAGTATATTTCCCTGAATCGGGTGTAAACTCAAAAACACCCATTCCCTGTAGGCTGCTGCTCAATTCAGCGACTTGAATTCCTTTTTCATTCACTATGCTTCCCGAGACAGTGGCATTTTCACCGTTCTTTCCCGTTGCTTTAAAGGCCACTTTTGAGGGTATCCCTGAAATTAAATTGCCCCCTTCGGGATAAAACGTCAAAGCAAGAATCCCTTTTTGTTCATATTCTTTCCGGTACTGCGGTACCCGCTTTGAACGGAACCGCTCCCGCATAGAGGGGGTGGAATAATCACCTGCTTTTTTGGGTTTGTTGTATACCGGGAAAACACGCGAAAAAAGGTATTCCTTGTCCTGATTGAGCATATAGCGTGTGAAGGCCCTAACCTCGTAAAATCCCGTGAACAACGAATCACGCAGCAGAAAATCCCCGTGGCACTGACCGCCTTCCAACTTTAGCTTCCTGGTTTCAAGCACATTTCCCTCACCGGTAATCAATTCCACATACAGGGTTTTGCTCATATCACTCAGCGCATTTAGTTCGGCAGTAACCACGTAGGCTTTAAACCAGATGGTTTCACCCAACCTATAGGCAGTATTGTCGAAATGCAGGTATACTTTTTCCTGTGGGTAATCACGGGAAAATATATTAATATTGTTTATAAACGAAGTTAACTTGCGAACGGAAGCAACATCCTGAGCAGAAAGGTACATGGACATACAGAAAGACAGTAGAAGAAAGATAAATGTGTGTTTTTTCATACTAAACCTGGGTGATGTGAAGATATTCAATTAAGGCAAATATTCTACAGGCAGTAGCGCACCACCTCTTTTGGAAGCAATCTTTCCGCTAAACCGGATATTGGTGTCGGGGCTGGTACCGTTTGAACGGATCACACAGGTGTCGCTTTTGAAGAGGACATACGAGTTGTCTTCCCGACTGCAAAGCGCCCATTCAATATCGGGAGAACCTGTTTTTTTATTTTTCAGTGTCAGGTTAACGGGTTTTCCGTTTGATTTACAGAAATAGTAGATGTTCAGTTTTTTGTTTTTGAGTCCGGTCACCTTTACTTCAGTAGGGCTTACATAGTTGACAAACTGGCTGAGGTCTTCGTAATATCGCTTTGCGGGTAGCGAATAATCATTAAAGTCGTTCTTAAAGGAGATTAAATACCCGTTTTCTTCCAGATTGTGATCAAATAAAGCCTTGCAGAAATGATTGGAGGAATTATAATAAACATCCTGTCTGTTCTTATTAATCTTAGCCTGTTGACGGGCTGATACCACCGTGTCGGCTATGAAATGATAATAAGCCCTGTAACTGCAATCTGCCCACATGATGTTTTTCTTGAGGCTGAAAGTCACTAAATCGACATACACCTGATAGCCCAATAACGGAATATCAATCAGTAAAGGTGAGTTGGTTCTGGCTTCAAAGTTGGGTTCTAACATTAGAATGTGCGTACTGTCTGCCGACCATTGATTGTTATCGGGTAATGACACGTTCATTTGTTTCATTTCAAAGTCCATGGCGTTTGCTTTTCGGATCAGTGTATCGGGATCCCTTGAAAAAATCAATACGCTGTCGTTTTTCATAAAAGCGTTTCTGCCCCAATAATCATTTCCCATAAAAGCGTCCTTAAAATCCTTCACATTCAACTTCCGCCTGGAGCTGCCCGACACGGATACACCGGTTAATTGTTTTGCTTTTCCCGTTACATAGATGGTCAATTCGGTCGCCTTTTCAATGGGGATTAACCGAAGATCATAGGCAATATGGCTAACCACCAATTGACAGGGGGTGGTAACATCAGGGAGGGTAAAGCGCCCTTTTGAATCGGTATACGTGCCTTTTGTCGTACCACTGACATACACCGAAGCAAACACTACCGGCGAATGATCTTTATCGCTCAATACAATGCCGGTCAGGGTGTTTTGAGCCCGGGTAAGGATACTGAGAAAGATGAAAATACAAAGTACATATTTTTTCATGCAAGTTGAGTACACAATTTATCATAAATTTAAGAATTGCAAATATAATAAAACAATTTTAATATTTGTATTTTTAGGATGATTCATCCTGGAACAGATATATTGAAACCCTCACACTGTAAGAGCATAGAGCAAAGAGCATAGAGCAAAGAGCATAGAGCATAGAGCAAAGAGCAAAGAGCAAAGAGCATAGAGCAAAGAGCAAAGAGCAAAGAGCAAGGATCCAAGAGCCAGGATTCAAGAACAAAGTGCAGAGGAACCATACATTGAACCCGGAACCCGAGACGCGGAACGCGGAACACGGAACGCGGAACACAGAACGCGGAACGTTGAACACGGAACGTTGAACGCTAATAATTCATTAAAGTTGTCCGGTATTAGCCGGAAGCTGCTAAAAAAGGAGTAATTTTGACGATTCGAAAAAAAAAGTCAAATAACAAACCCATACATTGCTATATGTCAACGAATAAAGCTGCAGAAATTATTGATGCAGCCAAAGAATTATTTACGGTCTATGGTTTTGCGAAAACAACCATGACTGATATAGCAGGTAGGCTAAACATGTCAAAAGCGTCGCTTTATTATTATTTTAAAGATAAAGAAACCATATTCCATGCGCTGAGAGAAAGAGAACTGGAGCAACTGACGGAAGAGATTACCAAAATACGGAGCAATACTACAAATTCTTCATCGAAGCTATTGGATTATACCAAAAAGAAACTGAAGTTCCTGCAAAAATCTGTCACTGTAAGTACTCCTGTTACCAACAGCATCGGGGAAATGAATACGTTGTCAGGTTCCTTGCTGAAGGAGTTTAAACTGACTGAGCTGAATTTCGTGAAAGGGATTCTTCAAAAAGGAATTGAAGTCAGGGAGTTCAACGCCGTGAATATTGATGAGTATGCCGGATTATACCTGGTGGTACAGGAAGGGCTTCGAACTCTTTACCTTTCAAAACAGGGAATATGTGGCAACAGGATAAATACATCCATCACGTATGAACAGCTGACAAAACAATCGGTCCTGTTTACAGAGATGTTTCTTCATTCAATTTCTTCCTGAGCGGGTAGGAGTGAGCATCACTTACAGCTTCCCGACCTCCCCCAACCCCTCCAAAGGAGGGGGGTAAGAGAGGTTGAAGAAGATTTTTGCGTAAAAAAATCATCTGAATCATACGTGAGCATAATCAGCAGGCTGAGGGTGCAAAACCGATAAGTGATGAACAATAGGACATTTTAAAAATTAAGTAACAGATAAAGAGCAAGATGTTGCTCAAAAAATAAAAAACAAGAATGATTTCAATAGAACAACTCACAGTAGAATTTGACGGAAGAAGATTATTAGACAGCATAGGATTTCTGATCAACCCGAAAGATAAGATTGCATTGGTAGGCCGCAACGGGGCGGGAAAATCGACTTTGATAAAATTAATTGCCGGACATGAACAACCCACCCGCGGGAATATCGTTGCATCTCCCGATTTAACCATCGGCTATTTGCCCCAGCATATGATTCACAACGAAGGTACTACCGTCATGCAGGAGACCGAGAAAGCATTCGACCATATCACCAAATTGCAGAACGATATTGACCATCTGACCCTGCAGCTGACTGAACGACTGGATTATGAAAGCGTAGAATATGGCGAAATTATTGACCGCCTGAGTAACTCCTACGAACACATGCAAATCATCAATAGCGGGAATTTTTATGCCGAAATAGAAAAGAACCTGCTCGGACTGGGATTTCTACGAAGTGATTTCGACAGGCAATGCTCGGAATTCAGTGGTGGATGGCGCATGCGTATTGAGCTAGCAAAAATATTGCTGCAGACTCCCGATGTATTACTGCTCGATGAACCGACCAACCACCTGGATATCGAATCCATTCAGTGGCTCGAGAGTTTTCTGGCCAATACCACGAGTGCCATCTTGCTGGTGTCGCATGACAAGGCTTTTATGGATGGAGTCACAAACAGGACAATTGAAATTTCATTGGGTCATATTTACGATTACGACGTGAATTATTCCAAATACTTGCAACTTCGCCTGGAAAGGCATGACCAGCAGGTTCGTGCATTTGAGAATCAGCAAAAGATGATTCAGGATACGGAAGATTTTATCGACCGTTTCCGAAGCAAAGCCACCAAAGCAGTGCAGGTGCAGTCGCGCATCAAACAGTTGAATAAAATAGAGCGCCTGGAAGTGGATATGGAAGATACGTCACGGCTTCATCTGAAATTCCCTCCCGCACCCCGTTCAGGAGCCATTCCCGTTGAAATAGAAAACCTGACGAAAGCATACGACGACCATGTGGTGCTTGATCATATCGGAATGATCATCAACCGGGGCGAGAAAGTGGCTTTTGTTGGTAAAAACGGAGAAGGGAAAAGTACGCTGATCAAGTGTATTCTGGATGAAATAACCTATTCGGGTACCCTCAAACTGGGATTTAATGTAAAAATAGGCTATTTTGCACAAAACCAGCCTTCGTTGCTGGATGAAAACCTGAGCGTATTCGAAACGGTGGATTATGTTGCCGTGGGTGATGTCCGTACCCGGCTGCGTGATATTTTAGGGGCATTTATGTTTGGGGGCGATGCCTCGGACAAAAAGGTAAAAGTGCTTTCGGGTGGAGAACGCAGCCGCCTGGCTATGATTCGTCTGCTGCTCGAACCGGTCAGTCTGCTGATTCTGGATGAACCTACCAATCACCTGGATATTCCTTCAAAGGAGGTGTTGAAAGATGCCATCAAGGCGTACGACGGAACGGCCATCATTGTTTCGCATGACCGTGAATTCCTGGACGGCCTGGTTACCAAAGTATACGAGATCGGCAACAAAAAGATACGCGAACATATGGGCGGCATCTATGAGTTCCTGGAAAAAAAGAAAATGGAGAATCTGAATGAACTGGGATAAAATACATGCTCAATGCATTTTTTCAATAGAGAATTAATCAATCGATTTGTTATAGGGCCCAAAAGGCTCTATAATTTTTTAAGTGTGTTTGTAATGATAAAACGGATTCTCACAGTTAGTTGTTGATTATTTAGACTATCAGAATTAATTCGTTTGAAAAATAAGCGAATAAGGGTAGGGGGTGGGGTTTCCGGTTTTCTCTTATGTAAATAATTCCCCTTGCCACTAAGTCACTAAGACACAAAGATGCACAAAGTAAAGAAAATCAATAAAATAAGCTTAGTGAACCTTAGTGACTTAGTGACTTTGTGGCAAGAAGATAATAGCCACGAAGACACAAAGACACAATCCGTCAGCTGACGGACACAAAAGGTGAATTCATGCAATATCCTTAAACGACATTGATTCCACACCTATTATTCTTTTCTTTTTCCCGTAGGGAATACATATCAATAGAAACACAACAAACAATGTATTCTTTCCCCGTAGGGGATATACATATGATGGGTTTATCCCCTACGGGGAATTGTTTATTGTCGGGTCTTTGTTCTATGGATATATATCCCCTAACGGGGAAAAAACAATATATTGAAACTGATTTATTCATTGAATTCCCTCCTGGAAGTCAGGAAGTCAGAAATAGATCAATCTTGTAGTCGATACACCGGATACTACTTATTATTTGAAACTTTTTATGATAACTTCCATTTAGATATAAATACCCATCGGATTTAATGAATTGAATGGGCAACTATGATTTTTAATAAATAAAACATAAAAATTTAAATAATTTCAGTATCTTTGTTTTGAATAATTAACTGAAATCCTTTATTCTAAAAATAAGGGTTAAAATATTGACAGATAGAATGCTAATATCTTTTAACGCATGATTCAGAAATTAAAAAATCTGAGTTTCTTGGTATGAAGTATGAAATGGGTTCATAAATTAGTATTGAATTGTACTAAATGTCCGATAATTATTTACCTTTTGTTTTAATCTTGATTTTATGTATGCTATTTAATCACCCCGGTCTCTGAAAATGATTTTTTGTCACATTAAAGCATAGCATTGCAACTTTTGCATAAAACAGTATCCACTTGTTTTGGAATTTGTTTATTATCTGCAGGATAGGCAATGAATGATATAAATGAAGTAAAAAAATGGTTTTTCAGGTTGTAATTTTGAGTAATTATAATTTACACGTTCGATCACTACTCTCCCGAAACTCTTAAGAATTTCTTTCCAGCAGGAGCTACTGTCTATCTGACAACACTTTATACGAAGTGTCTGTTGCAGGAAGTGTCATGTCAAAAAATCAAAAAGACCTGCAATTATGACGAAAGTTTTTTAGATTTATCCAAGAATCGGGAATTCTGTTTTCCAGGCAATATTGAATTACTTATTGAAATTTAAATTATTGCATACTAAAAAATCAGAAATAATTTTTAATATCTATCTGAATACTCCTGTCAAAGACCACGATTGAGAGTTATTTAGTTGAAATATTTGTTTGGTTACAAACGAATTAACTGTAATCAATTACTATGTAAAATGTATCACCCATTCAATGAATACCGGGCAGGAATGTAAACTGTCTTTACCCGTCAGAGAAAAAAAGTAACATGTCAACTGACGAATTTGTCATACTTATTAATAACGATTTTTTCTACTATAGTTTTGAATAGAATCCTCCATAGTATCCTAGTTATTTCTTTTGTTCTGTTTGCAGGGTTTATCCCGGCATCAGGACAAAGCAGCTTCAGGGTTCTGGGAGATATTCCCCACCTTCCTGTATTGGATCCGGCAGCTGTCAGTGGTCCGGAGACTGGCATGTTGATTTTTAGCAGCACGGATTTCAAACCACTTATTTATACCGGAACAGCCTGGGAAACGTTATGTACCGAAAATATCAATTCAGTTACCGTAGAGGAGTATTTTGTGGTAAAAAACGGCATTCCCTTCCTTCCTACATTACCTGCAGTCCCCGGTGGAATAAACGCTGCAGGAACCATTTATTATTCGACAGCAAATAACTCCGTGATGGTTTACAACGGGAGTGACTGGACTAAAATAGTCGATATGTTGACGGGTACTTTTACACAGAATGCAGGTTTTATGGCAGGAATCGGGGTAAAGACCTTTAAATTGCCGGTTTTGACAATCAATCCGATAACTCCGGGTATACAGACAGGAGCTTTCTATATCAATGCATCCACCAAGGTGATTTGTTATTTTGATGGGTTGTCCTGGCAGGATATCAGATGCAAGGCTGTTGTGAAAACCCTTCCGGTAACTTCTCTGACAGGTTATACAGCTACTGGAAGTGGAGATGTTATTACCAATGCCGGCTATCCGGTAACGTTGACGGGTATTTGCTGGAGCCCGAATGCTGATCCGGATACTACATTGACCTCGAAAACAAGGCTAACAGCAACAGGGGGCGGTGTGGGAATCTTCACATGTCCGCTGACCGGCCTTATGCCCAAAACAACCTATCATGTCAGGGCATATGCCGTGAACAGCCAGGGGCTTGTTTATGGTGAAGACCTGACATTTACAACGCCGATACAACCTCCGGTAATTATTACACTTGATGCCAGCAATATAACGAGCATTTCGGTACAAACAGGAGGTAATATAACTGCCGATGGCGGGGCTTCGGTTACGAAACGCGGTACTATCTGGAGTGCCATTTCCGATCCGTTGGATGATCCATCCCATATTATCACCAATGACGGTTCCGGAGTGGGCTATTACCCGACCATACTGGAAGGTTTGCTTGGAAATACAAATTATTATGTCAGGGCTTATGCCGTCAATGCTGCAGGTACATCGTACGGAAATCTGGTGCAGTTTACCACACCGATGCCTGTACCTCCTGTACTAAACCCGACACTGACAGTTACCGGTGTTACAGGTAGTACAACAACGGGAACTGCCCTTATCATGAATAATGGAGGAGCACTTGTTACCGAAAGGGGTGTGTGTTATAGCATTGATGGGACAAATTATATTTATGTTCCTTCCTCTACGGTGACTCCGACCGATATTGGTACATTTATCACTACGTTGACCGGATTGACGCAAGGTACTACGTATTATCTGAAAGGTTACGCTAAGAATATTGCTGGAACAGGTTATACGAGTGAAACGAGTGCAACGACAGCTCTGTATGCATCTATCACCACTGTCAAACCCGGTAATATTGCCGGAACAACGGCCTCAAGTGGCGGAGTCATTTCCAATACAGGATTTTCGGAGATCACAGCCCGTGGTATATGCTGGAGCCTGGATAAGAATCCGACCACAGCACTCGTTACCAAAACTTCGAATCCAGTCGTGGGTGATGGTACCGGTACTTTTGCCAGCCAGCTTACCGGGTTACTTCCGGGAACAACATATTACGTACGTGCATACGCTGTGAACAGCGCCGGTGTAGGTTATGGCAACCTGGACAGCATTGTGATGCCTGATTATGCTCATGTACTTACATTGGCTGCTTCCTCTTTATATATCAGTACGGCAACATGCGGAGGCGATGTGTTGAGTGATGGAGGTTCAAATGTAACGGAACGTGGTGTCTGCTGGAGTACCGGTATAAATCCGACAATATTCGATGCCAGGACTTCTGATGGTGATGGATTAGGAATCTTCACCAGTTACCTCACAGGATTAACGCCAAATGTCGTCTATCATTTCAGGGCTTATGCGGTAAACAGCATTGGTGTTACGTACGGCGACGATCTGAGCTTTACCGTTATTCCGGATGCTCCGTTGATTATTACTCTTCCCGTAACGGATATAACCAGCATGTCGGGAGTCAGTGGTGGTGATATCCGAAGCAGTGGAGGTGCGCCGATTACCTTAAGAGGCATATTGTGGAGTACCAAGGGTGATCCGCTTACTGATACCCAGGCCATTCTTATTACAAATGATGGTTCAGGTGTCGGGATTTTCCCCACAAAAATGGATAACCTATTGGGAAGTGTCACGTATTATGTACGGGCATACGCCGTAAACGCCTATGGCAAAGCATATGGTGATTTAAAAGTATTTACCACCCTACCACCGGTACTTTCGGTGGTATTATCTCCAGACTTTAACATTGAAAAAGTTCATAATACTTCAGCGGTAGGTGTTTTCCTGTTACTGAATAATGGAGGTGCCCCGATAACCGACCGGGGAATCCGGTATAGTACGGATAGGATCCATTATACGTACGTGACATCCGAAACACTGAACAGAACAGATATCGGCACTTATATCACAACACTTACCGGATTACTACCAAATACAACCTATTATGCACAGGCATATGCTATTAATTCCGTCGGTACAGCAATAAGCAGTGAAGCCAGTTTCAGAACGACTTCACTGGCTATTCTGACTACAACACCACCAAATGCAGTGACCGGATTCGCCGCATACAGTGGAGGTGAGATTACTTCAACCGGCGATGATATTATTTCCGCTAAAGGTGTATGCTGGAGCCCTGATTCGATTCCAACATTCAACCTGGCAACAAAAACCTCTGAAGCTCTCAGTGGAATCGGAGCAGGCATTTTTACCAGCCATATAACCGGTTTAGCTCCGGGTGTAAAATATTATGTCCGGGCATATGCTGTTAATAGCTTCGGAGTAGCCTACGGAAACCTGGATAGCCTGTTTACGGCAACTACCGCTTTTGTAACAACCACCCATCCGACAACTGTCAGAACTACTTCCGCAATTAGTGGTGGATTTATCAATAATGATGGAAATGATGCAGTATATACCCGTGGTATTTGCTGGAGTTCGCATCCAAATCCAACAACATCTGATAGTTATAGTGCCAGTGGAAGTGGAATCGGATCGTTTGCGATTACCATAAACGGATTAATGGGAAGTACCAAATACTATGTCCGGGCATATGCCATCAATAGTGTTGGTACCGCTTACGGAAATGTGGACAGCTTAAAAACATCCTCACCTGTACTCGAATCAGTGTCCACTACCGATGTGATCAATATCGGCGGTACAACTGCACTTGCAAGAGGGTATGTTGGAAGTGTAGGTGGTGCACTTGTTACCGAGCGGGGATTTTGCTGGAATACTACCGGTACTCCTGATATAAATGGAGCCTATATGGCTTCCGGTTCGGGTAATGGTAGCTTCTCAGGCGGTATGACAGGATTAACACCCAATACAACCTATTATGTACGGGCATATGCCGTAAATAGTGTTGGGATCAGTTACGGCAATGAGATAACATTTTCCACCTTTACGATTGCAACGCTTATCACCACTCCTGCAACATTTATAACCAGTGTGAGTGCAAAGAGTGGTGGTGATATCATTAGTGATGGTGGTGCGCTGGTATATAGCAGTGGCATCTGCTGGAATACGACAGGTAATCCGACCATTTACGATACCGGTACGAACAGTGGCCTGGGTATTGGTAATTTTATCCATAACCTGAGTGGTTTATTGGGAAGCACCAGGTACTATATCCGTGCCTATGCCATCAATGATGCGGGTACTGCTTATGGCAATGAAGAAGTCTTTACGACCTCTCCACCGGTAATTCCAACTTTGACAACTACAGGCGGATCCAGTGGAGCAAATGGAAAAACGGGTTATAGTGGTGGTACCATTAACAGCAATGGTGGTGCCCTGATCAATACAGAAGGTATTGTGTGGAGTCTGACTTCCGGATTTAACCCGGATACTGTTTTGGTCAATAAAACAGTTCAGGCAGGATCGGGAAATTTTAATTCAACCCTCTCTAATTTACAATCAGGCACTACTTACTATGTCAGGGCCTATGCTTCGAATTCTGCCGGTACAGGATATGCTGCCAATGAGGTACGCTTTACCACGTTTGAACTTCCTGTCATCACAACCACTGCTCCTACAGCAGTTACGAATGTAACGGTAAACAGTGGTGGTACCATTACCTCAAATGGTGGAACAACTGTTGATGAAAGTGGTTTGTGCTGGAGTACAGGAAATCTGCCTGATATTACCAACGAACATTTTTCGAATGGACCGGGCTTCGGACTCTTTACACGAACCATTACAGAACTGCTGGGAAGTACGTTGTATTATCTGAGGTCATATGCCATAAACAGTGTCGGTATCTCATACGGTCAGGTAGAAAGCTTCACAACCATGCCTCCGCAATTGGCCACCATCTATACAATCCAACCGGTGGCAACTTCTTCAGTTGCTGCCACCAGTGGAGGAAATATTACCAGTCATGGAGGATCGTTGGTGACTTCCCGTGGAATATACTGGAGCACGCAACAAAACTTTAATGCGGATACCATTACATCCGGTAAAACAGCTCAAACCGGTTATTACAAAGGAACATTTAATGCGGCACTCACCGGACTGACACCGAATACGGTTTATTTTGTGAAGGCCTACGTTATGAATGCTGTCGGAACATCGTATGGTGAAGAGATGAGCTTCAGGACCCCTACACTGGCCACTTTGTCTACGGCAACTGCTTATTCAAACGGACCGACCCGGGCAGTCAGCGGAGGTGTGATAACCAATGACGGAGGAGCCGGAATAGGCTCACGGGGTGTTGTGTGGAGTACAGTGGCCAGTTTTGATCCGGCAACTGAAACTACAAACAGAACGTATGATGATTACGGTTCCGGTTCATTTGTAAGCCGTCCATCCGGGTTGAAAGGAAATACCATCTATTATATCATGGCTTATGCAACCAATATAGCAGGTACAGCATATGGTAATTTATTAAGCTTTACCACCGATCCGGCAACTCTTGCCAACCTTACTACCCGTGATGCCTGGTATGTTTACGGAACATCGGCAGTAACTGGTGGGAATGTATCCGATAATGGCGGTGAACCGATTACCACCAGGGGTGTTGTATGGGGCACCAGTCCAGACTTCAGGGCGGACACGGTGGTAATAAATAAAACGGTAGATGGAGCAATGGGAGTTGGAAATTTCGCCACTACCATGACGGGTCTAAAGCGTGGAACAACTTATTATGTAAAAGCCTATGCCGTCAATAGTATCGGTATTGCCTACGGGAATATGATCAGCTTTAAAACACTTGATTTTGGCAAATTAACCACTATGCCGGTTTCTCCATCTTCAACAGGTTATGAAGCCGCTAGTGGCGGAACGCTCCTGAGTGATGGCGGTACGGAGATCACCAATCAGGGTATCTGCTGGAGCCTGAATCCGAACCCGACTGTCGGGCTTTATACTAAAACGACCTATGATGCCTGGTCGGGCAACAGCTTTTATAGTAACCTCACCGGACTGGCACCCGTAACCAAGTATTATGTAAGAGCATATGTTATCAATAATCAGGGAGCAGGATATGGGGATGAAGTAAGCTTTACAACGCTCACTGCTTTACCTGTGATTACTACAGGCTATGCCACCCAGACATCAAAATCATCGATCGTAACCGGTGGTAATATTACCTTTAACGGTGGTGCCCCGGTAACTGAAAGAGGTGTTATCTGGAGTCTCGATGCCGGTTTTAATCCCGATACGGTGGTCGTGAATAAAACATCAGATGGCATTGGAAATGGAAAATTCAATAGTGTGATTTCCAATATGAGCCTGAGTATTTCGTATTATATCAGGGCATATGCGGTGAACAGTGCAGGTACATCCTTTGGAAACCAGATTCGTATTACGTTGTTTCCAACGGCTCCGGTATTAAATACTGTTGTGATTACCCAGATAGCCGGAACAACAGGGATGAGCGGGGGAGAGATTACCAGTGATGGTGGTGCACCTGTTACCCTCAAGGGACTTTGCTGGAATACTTCCACCAATCCGATTAATACGAACAGTCATACATCGAACGGCTCAGGAACGGATGCTTTCACAGCGATGGTCTCAGGCCTGTTACCCAATACATTGTATTATGTACGTGCCTATGCCGTCAATAATATTGGTACAGCATATGGCATTGAACGAACTTTCCAGACAAATGGCATTCCGACACTTACTGCCACTACTCCGGCAAGCAGAATTATTGCCACTACAGCCACCAGTGGTGGAGAGATAACTGATAACGGACGTTCACCAATTATAACAAGGGGTATTTGCTGGAGTACATATAGTAATCCTTCACTGACAACCCCGAATACAACTAAAACAATCGATAATTCATCGGATTCAATTGGCGTTTTTACAGCCAAAATGAAAGGCCTGACTTCCAATACAACCTATTATGTTCGTGCCTATGCAACAAATGCGGTAGGTACCGGTTATGGAAGCCAGATTCAATTCACTACTTTCCCGATTATGCTTGCAACGGTATATACGTTGCCACCGACAGCCATCGATAGTGTCAAGGCAACCAGTGGTGGAAATATATTTGACGATGGGGGAGTACCGATAACCGGCAGGGGTATCTGTTGGAGCAATGTGCCGGTTTTCAATATAACGGTCAGTACAAAGGTTTATAACAGTGTCAGTGATACCGGTATTTATGTCAATAATCTGACCGGTTTATCTCCGGGAATCAAATATTATGTCAAAGCTTATGCCATTAACAGTAAAGGAACAGCTTATGGTAACCTGGACAGTCTGACAACAAGCGCTATTCATTCCACTGTAAGTAATGTGGTGATGTCCGGTTTTACACAAAATAGCGCCATAGGTTCAGCTACGGTTATTACGTCAGGTGGTTCCCCTGTTACTGTACGCGGCTTTTGCTGGAATACAACAGGCAACCCAACTATTGCAAATGATACGCTACAAACCGGTGTTGGGATTGGCAGTTTTGCGGATACCCTTAGAAACCTGGTGGAAGGACCGACCTATTATATCCGGGCTTTTGCCATAACCAGTGCAGGTATATCCTACAGTGCCCTGGTAAGTTCCTTTAAAATATGTCCTTCCTCCTTTACCGTGATGCATTACGAAGGACTAAACGGGGCTCCTGTGACCAAAACCGTTACGTATAATTCTGTAAGCACGAATGTCTCAGGAGCTGCCCGGTGCTGGATTACCCAGAACCTGGGTGCCGACCATCAAGCTGTTTCGGCAACCGATGGTACGGAAGCCTCTGCCGGCTGGTACTGGCAGTTTAACAGGATGCAGGGTTATCAGTATACGACCAGTCGTTATCCGACCACCTGGAATGCTGCCATTAGTGAAACCAGCAATTGGGTGAAGGGAAATGATCCTTGTAATCTGTTACTTGGAAATGGCTGGAGAATTCCCTCAAACATTGAATGGACCAATGCTGATGGCGCACCGCAAAACTGGAATAACTATACCGGGACATATGGCTCAGAATTAAAATTACATGCCGGAGGGTATCTGATTAATGGAGCAATTACAACAACAAGAGGTACTACCGGTGAATTCTGGACAGGCACCCAAATCAGTGCAACCAATGGAGGTAACTTAGGTTTTAACAGTACGATCAGTACTCTTCAGAGTAATGATAAGGCTACCTATGGTTTTTCACT
>Ga0209430_1000471_pt1 | contig 41244 bp, 35 predicted proteins | sample BarGraIncub1133A_FD_184504 | JGI IMG/M metagenome (GOLD analysis project Ga0209430, IMG submission 184504) | Arctic peat soil microbial communities from Barrow, Alaska - Barrow Graham LP Incubations 11-33A (SPAdes) (version 2) | ecosystem: Environmental > Terrestrial > Soil > Wetlands > Peat... | reverse complement strand
TCAGAAATTGCAGGTCAAGCACCTGGAGATTTTCGTCGTAATCGGTATTGGAGGATCCTACCTCGGTTCGAAAGCCGTTATTGATGCACTCTCAGACTCCTTTTCCGCAATCAAGGGCTCTTTTGAAGCACCCTTGATTGTCTTCGCCGGACAAAACATCAGCGAAGATTATCTTTATGAGCTGCGCGATCTGCTCGACACCAAGGACTGGTCCTGTGCAATCATCTCAAAATCAGGGACTACTACAGAACCCGCCCTGGCTTTCCGCCTGCTAAAACAGGACCTGGAAGAGAAATACGGTCTCGAGGAAGCCAGAAAAAGGATCGTTGCCATCACCGACGCTGAAAGAGGAGCCCTTAAAACGCTTGCCAAAGAGGAAGGTTACAAGACCTTCGTCATCCCCGACGATGTTGGTGGACGTTACTCCGTCCTGACCCCCGTCGGACTGCTTGCCATTGGCATGGCTGGGTTCGACATCCGCGAGCTGGTCAACGGTGCAAAAGATATGGAAAAAGCATGCGGCGCTAATGTTCCTTATGAGAAAAATCCTGCTGCTCAGTATGCTGCAGCAAGAAACGCGCTCTATCAATCCGGCAAGAAAATTGAAATTCTGGTTAACTATAATCCCAAACTGCATTTCTTTGCCGAATGGTGGAAACAACTTTACGGCGAAAGCGAAGGGAAAGAGAACAAAGGTATCTATCCCGGCAGCGTCGACTTTTCCAGCGATCTGCATTCCATGGGCCAATACATCCAGGAGGGTGAAAGAACTTTGTTCGAGACCGTTCTCTCCATCGAAGAGGTTAATTTCGAGGTGATTGTTCCGGAGGATGAGGCGGACCTGGATGGCCTGAATTTCCTGTCCGGGAAACGGGTGGATGAGGTAAACAAAATGGCCGAACTCGGCACCATGCTCGCACATGTCGACGGAGGCGTCCCCAACATCCGCGTTAGCATACCAAAACTCGATGAGTACTACCTGGGACAGTTGATCTACTTCTTCGAAAAAGCCTGTGGCATAAGTGGTTACATATTAGACGTCAATCCGTTTGACCAGCCCGGAGTGGAGAGCTACAAGAAAAACATGTTCGCCCTGCTCAATAAACCCGGCTTCGAAAAAGAGAGCAAAGCCATTCAGGAAAGATTAAAATAGTAATGAATACAGGAATCCATTGCCTTACCAGGAAAACCGTTGTTGGATTTTTTCTTCCGCTGATACTGCTTTCATTATCTTCCTGTCTTTCAGGAAGTAAGGACAAACAACCAGCCAAAGAAAAATCCACCACAACGCTCCTGCAGATGGCCGTTCCTGATAATGCAGTCTACGGTGCCGTTCTGGACGATCTTGACAAAAATAATCTTCAGAATATTGATCTTGCTCTGACGGTTTTTGCCAATAACAAAGCCGATTCTCTCAGCAGGGATTCAATGCTGGTCTCGTTTAACGAGTTCATGACCTCAGTTATGCAGGAATACTTTGACAACAAACTGCTAGCCAACAAGGAGTTGACAGAGCATTTTGGAAATAAGGAGGATCAGGCGGAGGCGCAGAAACTGACCGCTTCACTAGCCTCCCACGGCATTCAACTCAACTTCCGCGAAGGAGAATTCTACCTCGAACCCAATCTTAGTTTTGTCAGCGAGAGGTTAGGCAATGTGCTTACTGCCGGCAGCAGGGATTACCTGGCAACAAAGATCAAATTGGCCGGCAATTTGTCCGACGATCAGATCGGCGACTCGAAAGATAGCCAGTCAGGTGGCAAAAAAATGACCTTATCGCTACCAGACTCTATCGCTAACCAGGTAGTGGCATGGGAGGATTTCCTGACTAAATATCCCGGGTACGTGATGAGGGATGAAATTCATTCTCAATATCTTGACGCATTGACGGCCTATCTTTCCGGTGTAGAACAATTTCCGCTTTTCGATCCGGATACCAAAATTTTAGAATCGAAATATCAGTCCTCCTACCTGCAGTACATGGAATCTTACCCTAACCGGGAAAGCGCCAAAATCGTCGGGAAATTCTACGAACTACTTACCTTAAAAGGGTTTAAATACGATGAAGCGATGGACTCGTTCTTGTCGGAGGAAAACCTGACCCCAGCAATAAAACCCGAATGAACGCAAAACCAGTGATTAAAGATAAGGCGAAACTGACGCAGCTGACGGTAAAAAAACCGGCTCCCCTGATGCAGTTTCTGATCGAACAACTTCCTGGTAAGAGCAGGACGACCGTCAAATCCTTGCTGGCACACCGGCAGGTTTCCGTTGGCGCACATGCCATCACACAATTCGACTACCCGCTGGAATCCGGACAAATGGTGACCCTCAACTGGGGTGTCGTTACCGAACAGACCCGGTTGCGCGGCGTGAAAATTCTCTTTGAAGATCCCTATGTCGTTGTGATTGAGAAGGAAGCGGGAATGCTTTCCATCGCGACCGCCAAGGAAAAATTGCTAACCACCTATTCCATCCTGAGTGCCCATGTTAAGAAAGAAGACCCAAACAACCGGATTTTTGTCCTGCACCGCCTCGACCGGGATACTTCGGGGGTGATGATGTTCGCCAAGAGTGAGGCGATTCAGGAAATCATGCAGAAAGCCTGGCAGGAAGCAGTAATAAGACGGTCTTATATTGCTATCGTAGAAGGTATTGTGGAAAAAGACGAGGATACCATCCGCTCTTTCCTGAAAGAGAATAAGATGCTGTTTATGTATTCGACCAAGGTTCCGGGAGAGGGCGACGAGGCCATCACGCATTACAAAGTCCTGAAGCGCAGCGAGGAGTTTTCACTTTTGCAAGTGGAACTGGAAACGGGAAGGAAGAATCAGATTCGCGTGCACATGAAAGAGCTGGGACATCCGGTTGCCGGAGATAAAAAATACGGATCGAAGGTAAATCCGCTGCGGCGCACCTGTCTTCACGCCAATCTGCTGGCCTTCAAACACCCCGTCACCGGCGAGGAACTCTCCTTCGAAACCCCCGTGCCGCACAGGTTTCTGACGCTGTTTCAATAGCGTTTGTTTTTAACGGCGGGCATTTATTGTCTTCAAATAATTGCCCGGAGTCATTACTCCAAGAGCGCTGTACTTGAAGTCTTTGATATTTCTTGTGACAATTAAATCAATTTTGCCATTCAATTCAGCAGAGTAGTTTTGCAAGGCGTCTTCAAAATCCTTAAAATTAGAAGTCAACGCTTTTACGATAACATCTCTGTCCGTGGAAAGTACTTCTGTTATCGTTACCAATTGCATCAGTTTTTCGATAACTTTCTCATGCGTAGATGTTTGTCTTAATAGATAGTAAACATTGCTTATTATTACCGAAGTGATGAAACCTTTAATTTCCCTTGATTCGCAAAGTGACAAAACTTTTGCAGCATCGTCCGAAAAGGGCTTTCTATCAAAAAAAAAGTCCAAAATTACATCGGTGTCAATTAGAACTCGCTTCATTTCTAAAAATATTTTTCAGTAAGTCTTTTTGAGAGTTCCTTCTTGTAGTCCATGTTCTTGGGAGCCTTAAACGAACCTTTCAGGGACTCTACAATGGGAGTTAGTTCGATACTTTCATTATGGTCTTCCCTGGTGATGGCTTTGAGGTAGTTTTCGATAATGTCTGATAAACTGCGACCTTTTTCATTGGCGTATTTCTTGGCCTTTTCTATAATCGATTGTTCAATTGTCAAGGTCAATTTTGTATTCATGGCACACGTGTTTTTATTCAATAATTTATACGTGCGAAGATAAGTAAAATAAATGATACGTGTAAATATATTTTATATTATACGTGTATTTTTGTCTGTGGCTAACGTTGTTGTTCGCTATTACATATTAAGCCACTTTCTGCCTGTATAAATATTGTTGAAATTCCACAAACAATTTGCTGATGTTGGCAACGTCTCCCAAGATGTCTTTGGCATCTTCCAGTGATTGATATTTATTGGTCAGCAAGATGGGCAATTTATCCTGATCGAGTTCTTCGACACCGGTTTCGATATATTTACTCAGGACGAATTCGATAAACTCCTTTTGCTTGTTGTTAAGCAGGGTGAAAATAGTAGCCTGGGCTGCTGCGACCCTTGCTTCTCTGGTCATCGGCTTGATGTCGCTGTTAAACACATATTCAAGGACATCAAACAAGTCGCTTTTTTCAGCATCAATAAGCTTTTGTAAAGTCGTCAATTCTTCCTTTCCATAACCTGCCTGGTCCAGTTTCTCCAACAAGATTCGCCTGGTCATTGGATTGCTCCATAGCGTACGCAACTCTTCTTCGCTTTTAAAAACGTTGGGTAGTTCACCAAACAGATTATTCAGAAACTCTTCCGCCGAAATAGGTTTGCCGTCTATACTCCAGAACGAAGTGGAAATCATCGATTGGATTTCCCTCTCTTTTCCGTCACGCAATTTAACTTTCACTTTCACTTTCTTTTGACATACGCAGGGCCTTTGACCGCAAACATAACAAGGCTGCGGCTCCTTCATGCATGAGCAGGATATTTGTCCGCAGATTGGACAAGGTTGTGGCTGTGGTTTTGGCTTATCAGGACATTCGCAAATTACCTTGCCACATATCTCGCACTTCAACGCCTCTCCATCCCATTCAGGGTCAGCAAAATGATGATAGGCATCCACAAAATCATAGATCGTAAAAAAATCTTTGCCGTCAAACAACCTGGTTCCCCGGCCTACAATCTGTTTGAACTCTATCATGGAGTTGACCGGACGCATCAAAACGATGTTCCGGATATTCCTTGCATCCACACCTGTGGAAAGCTTTTGTGAGGTCGTCAGTATCGTCGGGACTGTCTTTTCGTTGTCCTGAAATTCCCTTAAAAACTGTTCGCCTATCTCTCCGTCATTGGCCGTTACCCGGACACAATAATTCGGATCAGTCGATTTTTTGTACTGGTTGACCAAATCGCGCACTGCCGCAGCGTGATCCTGCGTGGCACAAAAAATAATCGCTTTCTCCTTCTGATTGGCTTCGTCCATGTAAATCCAGACACGTTTGGCCTCTCTTTCTTTTATTTCAATGATGCGGTTGAAGTCTGGTTCCGTGTATATTTTCCCCTCTTCAATTTCTCCTTCAATGATCTGGTCATCGCTGGTGTAGATATAATCGTCAAGGGTCGTCTTGATGCGTTTTACCTTGAAAGGCGTAAGGAAACCATCGTTAATCCCTTCCTTAAGTGAATAGATATAAACAGGTTCGCCAAAATATTTGTAGGTATCGATATTGTCTTTCCGCTTGGGAGTAGCGGTCAATCCCAATTGTACTGCCGGAGAAAAGTATTCCAGGATTCCCCGCCAGTTGCCTTCATTATTGGCTCCACCCCGGTGGCACTCGTCTATGATGATGAAATCGAAATAGTCGGCAGGATAGGCACCAAAATAGGGAGCCGGTTTGCCTTCCGGATCCGTGCCGCTCATAAAAGTTTGAAAGATCGTGAAGAAGATACTTCCGTTGGTTGGCACCATCCCTTTTTTACTTATTTCCTTCGGACTGATTCTCACCAAAGCATCTTCGGCAAATGCCGAGAAAGCGTTATAGGCCTGATCCGCCAAAATATTTCGGTCGGCTAAAAACAGGATTCGTGGTCTGCGGCTTCCGTCCCGTTTCAGATTCCAACGGGATTGAAACAGTTTCCAGGCAATCTGGAAGGCAATAAAAGTTTTTCCTGTACCCGTGGCCAGGGTCAGTAAGATCCGGTCTTTGTTGTTGGCAATGGCTTCCATGGTATTGTTGACGGCTATTTCCTGGTAATATCTGGTGCCTTTTGTACCTCCGATATCTTCAAACGGAATGGCGCTGAACTTTTCTCTCCACAGGTTTTGAACGGCAAATGTTTTGTCCCAGAGCTCATCGGGGGTGAGGTAATTGGCAACCAAACCTTCTGCACCTGATTTCATGCAGATACAGTAAATTTCCTTTCCGTTGGTGGAATAGGTGGTTTCCAGATTCAATTTCTGCGCATATTGTTTGGCCTGAGCCACCCCTTCACCTACTCCCTGGACATCGCTTTTAGCTTCGATTACTGCCAGTTTGATTCCTTTGTAAACCAAAATGTAATCGGCAGTCATTTTTTTTGCCCGTACGCCACCGGTTTGAATTTTACCCAACGTAATAGGATATTCACGCAGAATTTTGGAGCCTTCCACAACGCCCCAACCGCAAGCTTTTAGCTTAGGGTCAATTAGTTCGGCACGGGTTTCAGCTTCGTTCATATATCTGAATTATCACCAAGTTGTTTTTCCAAAGATTGCCGCACAAGTCCAATAATATAGGGCAATTCATCCAATGAGGTGAGGCTCAATTCCACCTCTCCATTGCCCCATCTTCCTTTATCTGCTACATTTTGGCAAATACCTTTTGGGTCACTGAGTTCTGAAAATTTCATATTTAATGTAATTCTCAAGCGTTTTGCCTGAGGAACGACATCAACAAAATTTGTTTCGGCCTTATATGCCACATAAAGTTTTAAAAAATCTTCTGTTACACATGGGTCGAGCACTAAAACTTCTTTCCGAAAAGCGCTAAATACCGGCGACATTTGGGGATTTAACAAGTGCGGGTGGTCATGAATAGAATAAATTGACTCTGAGTGAGTTTTGGGTTTATACTCTTCCAGAATGCTTACCTCTATCTTTGGTGAATCCCAAACTTGTACTGCTCTTTTGGATAGTCTTTGAGCACGTTCAATAATAGTGGCTTCGTTCCAAACCTCTGTTGTTCCAAGATGTTCGTTTACCTTTAAAGGACTGAATTTGAAACCGCGCTCCATGTCTCTCTTTTCAACAAAGGGACGATCACTATATTCAGAGTTATACCCTGTAAGTGTCAAATTCCCTAAGGTATGAAGCCAGGTTTGATGGATACGTTCCCAATCTTCCCCTATGGTTTGCTTCCAGTTATTGCTTAAGTTTTCATTCTGAGGCATAATGTGTTCGACCGTATATTCATCAACAGGAACAAATTCTTTACGCCCATAATTTTCGAATCTGCGAAGCCAAAAACTACGATTTCGAAAGTTGTATAAATCTTTCTTCTGAATATCTCTCTCGAACTCTTCATCACTTGGAAAACGACGATAGGAAGGTAATAAATGAAAATGCGCTGCAATACTTTCTAAATAACGGTCTTTTTTAAAAGACTTACTGAAGGTTGCAAAGGTTTTATTCATTGAGTTGGTAGGTATGGCGCATACAGCCCTGCGGAATACGTAAGACTCAACCCACCTTACAATCTGTATCAAGTCTTTCTTACTCAAAATTCCATTTTTATAATCGTCATAAAGTTCCAGCAAAAAAGGATAAGCAACATCTACTTTAAGTTCCCTTAAATCATGGAAAACTCGATTTAGATCAGGATCAGACTCTTTACCAAGAGCCATTGAACAAAAGTAATGCGAATAATCCCGAATTGCGGATACAATTTTTTCTATGTGTTCATCATCGTTCTGCGACTCAATCCTTGTCTCCCGAGCGTAATTTTTAAAGGCTTCATACACTGCACTTATGTTTGGAATATCTCCTGTTCGAACAGTTAAGTAATGTCGCATAAAACTATCAAAGTGGATCCCATAAGCCTCCTGTCCAAAATCCAACTCCATAGGTCTCCAAAACTGCTCATACAGACGTGTTTGCAATTTCGGTTCCAATCCCATTAGAATAAAATTGCGAATCAAATCTGCCTGATTCAACTCTTTGCCAGTAGAGTTCATACTTTCAAAGATAAGTTGTGGATTATCCTGATCCCGATTCAATGCAATATCCACAACGACAAGTTTCGCCAAACCTTTGCAAAGTGTGGTCAAATCAGCCTCATTATTTTTAATCCATTTTTTGAAAAGACCAAAATTCTCCGCAATTTTAATAGAGTGATTGGTTGGTTGCGAATTACCTGCAATTAGAGCCTTTAGACTTTCCTTATCTGTCTGTGTCAATATTAGTTTATAGTATTTCTCATCTGATTCTTCCGGATTGAGCAAATAATAATTCCGAATCTTACGCTGAGAGAATCCGTCAAAGGGTTCTGAATCTGCGACAGCTTCTGCAATAGCTGAAAGGAGAAGTGAAACGGTTGTTAAGCGCTGCTGCCCATCAATAACCAAAAGTGGAGCTTGGTGAGTTACTTGAGATAAGCCTTGTTCAACATAGACTATTGACCCAATAAAATGAACTGAAGTATTATCATTCTTTCCGGAACGAACAATATCATCCCATAGTTGGCGACATTCCCTTTCAGTCCAGGAGTAGGTTCTCTGGTAAATTGGAATAACAAACTGTGATGATTTCTTCAAAAAGTCCAATAGCTTTGCTTCTCTGGCTTGCATATCATTTTTTATTGGTAATTAATTCCCCATTAAACGCTTTTTGTAACACACTTTTTTTCAACTCTTCCAAATTTATCAATTTTTGCTGATAAATGGTTTCCAGTCTTTTCGTTTCGGCGGAAAGAGCATCAAGGTTTTGAACAATGGATTGTTGGACAGTTAATGGGGGACAAGGAACAAGTAAATTTTTTAAATCATTTATTGAAAGATTAGGTTGCATTAAAGTATTAACATGCGCCAATACATATTTTGATACTCCAGTCGTCGTCAGAAAATTGTACAAGAACCTTCGATTTACTAATTTCTCATTTGGTACTAATACTGCAACTCGTTGATTAATTAACGCTCCATCATAACTTTCAGGAACAACTGCAACTTTTAAACCTGCAGCAATTATTGTTCTTGTTAGTGCTATTACAATGTCGCCATTTTTAACTTGAAATTCCTTGAACGTTCCTTTAAATTTCTCAGGAAGATAATTGTCCGTTTCTTCAACAAATTCTTTTACACCAACATTTGTAATTTTTATTGATTTGATTGTGTTTGTGGATTGGAAATCTTTGCTTGCAAAAGCATATCCATTGGCGATCTTAGAAATGTCTTGGACTCGTCTCTGCTCCCAACCTTCTCCCTTCTTCTCAAACACCCTTTGCAAATAACTCTCAAAAAGATACTTAGCATTTTTGAGGTTTTGTTCGGCATTGGCTTTTGCAGTGGCGATTGCGGCAAAGGCTTCATCTAAAATGGAGACGATTCGGAGTTGTTCGTTGAGTGGAGGGAGGGGGATTTCAACCGATCCTAATTTTAAACCAGATAATTCTTTGAAAGTTGCACCTGTTCCTAAACCGTTCAATAAATCAACTGAATTTGATAAAAAGTAATACAAATATAAAGTACCAACTCCTTTGTGGGGAACAAGTCCTTTGCAACCTTGGTTTGTTGAAATAGGCTTTGTATTGACTGCCAAATGTCCAATTGGTGCTCTTGAAGATAGAATGATAGAATTAGGTGGCAGAATCTTGGCAGATGAATTTTTCAATCCATCATCAGTAATTTTCCTGAAAGTATCATCTACATAAATACTTTCTAATTTCCCCATATCTTTTGGAGTAATCCACAGATTTTCACCATCCCAAAATCTTGGGACAGTTGTGTCTGGCGTTCCTCCATTCATTATTTCGCAGACCTCCCCCAACTTTTTTATTTCCCAACCTTTCGGCATACTTCGGCTTTGCTCAATAGCCGGGCTAAAGGAATCGCTTTGTTTTATGTCAGTCATTGTTTGTCTTATAAATATTTCCGGTTACTTTCAACCTCGTTTGCTCCTTTATTTTGAACTTGTAAGAAATCCTTACAAGTTGAACCTTCCTCAAAATCCCCTTCTTCGAATCTGTTTTGAGTTAAGAAAGGTATTATTTAAGATGTAGACGATCCCGAGTTTCTCATTATCCACCAAGCTCAGGACATCACCTTGTTTTGTATCAGTCATTCTCGCTCCAATTTTCAATAATAGTTTGTTCTTCGTAAAATGAACGTTCTAAAGGATCATCAATTTTATCCAACTCTCAAAAATGTGTCCACCTCAATTGGTGCGGAAGCTCCGCACAAATTAGTAATTCGATCATTTTGTTGACGTCAACGAAATGATCGGAGACCGCTTCACCATTGGTTTTGCAAGTTTGTTGTTCCATTTTTGCAATTAAATGAATTCACAAAAGTGCGACCTGGCTAAGCAATCGAATATTTCAGACACTGTCTGGAATATTGGGAATCGAATAAAAGATTGCCGCATCGTATACACATAGGGAATTAGTGCAACGGTGCGTTGCACTATTACGACTTCTGAAGCAACTTGCTTCACATTTGAATATTCATTAATTATTTGTCTTATTAACAATAGATTACAAGGCTTTCGATTCGAGCAATTATCAATATTTGTCATATTAATTTCAAAATTGAGTTTAAAATCTCAGCACTTTCCTTATCAAGAGCCTTCATCTCTTCCAAAATTTCTGCCGGTTGGCGTAAGGCAGATTCTGCTTTTTTGTTGGGGTTTTTAGCTGAGAGGTCATACCCTTCGGCTCCGCTCAGGGACCGGACGTCTAAGATCCACGAATTTGGGGTTTCTAATTCCGGACAGACACTCGGGTCTGCCCCTGCAGATGCCCATTTTTTTTGCAATTCGACAAACTCTTCCAAGTCCTTTTCGCTGAGGGCATTGGTCTTACCGAGGTTTCGATCCAGGTTCAATTGATAAAACCAGACTTTCCTGGTAGAACTTCCTTTTTCAAAAAACAAGACCACCGTTTTTACACCTGCACCGGTAAAGGTTCCTCCTGGTAAGTCCAGCACGGTATGCAGATTACAGTTCTCCAAAAGAAGTTTGCGCAAACTCACAGAGGCATTGTCGGTATTGCTCAAAAACGTGTTTTTAATGACCACCCCTGCTTTGCCGCCTGCTTTGAGGATTTTAATAAAATGCTGTAAGAAAAGCGAAGCCGTTTCGCCGGTTTTAATGGGGAAATTTTGTTGCACCTCGGCTCTTTCTTTTCCACCAAAAGGCGGATTGGCCAGCACGACATCGTATCGGTCCTTTTCCTGAATATCGGCAAGATTTTCGGCAAGGGTATTGGTATGGATGATATTGGGTGCTTCAACTCCGTGCAGAATCATGTTCATCGTGCCGATGATATAGGCCAGGGATTTTTTCTCTTTACCGTAGAAGGTAGATTTCTGCAATGTTTCGTAATCTTTTGTGGATAGGGTGGAGACGGGTTTAGATGATTTTAGATATTCGAACGCCTCGCACAGGAAGCCCGCAGAACCTACCGCTCCGTCATATATTTTTTGCCCGATTTCGGGTGCTACCACTTTTACGATAGTCTTGATTAATGGACGAGGGGTGTAATATTCGCCACCGTTTCGTCCGGCGTTGCCCATATTCTTAATCTTGTCCTCATAGAGGTGGCTCATTTCATGCTTTTCAGCATGGGTGCGGAAATGCAGTTCATCAATCCTATTGATAACTTCACGTAAATTGTAACCACTTTGAATCCGGTTTTTCAGTTCGCTAAAGATCTCCCCAATTTTATATTCGATGGTATCGGCACTTTCGGCATCGGTTTTAAATTTCTTGAGATACGGAAATAGCTTGATGTTGACAAAGTCAGAAAGGTCATCGCCAGTCAACGCTTTGTGGTAGTCGAGTTTGCCTGTCTTATCTCCTTCGGTTCCGCCTGTTGCTATTTTCGGCGCTGCCCAAACATTCCATTGATATTCTTTGTCAATGATCGGGGTGTAGGATTTGCCGGTAAGTTCGGCAGCGGTAGCTTTATCCTTCTCCAAATCGTCCAGGTATTTTAAAAACAGTACCCAGGATGTCTGCTCCACATAATCCAGTTCACTTCCACAGCCAGCATCTTTGTGCAGGATGTCGTCAATATTTTTGAAAGTTTGTTCGAACATATAATTGGTTCTTAATAGTTTATTTTTGCAACTAAAATGAGGCAGTTGAATTTCGGTTGTCGCCCTGCCGTTTACAAATGTCTTATTGGAAATAGCCGCCAGTAAATATGCACTTTGCTATCAGGTGGGCACCAAAGTCCGGTTTGGGGCTACTTGCTGTTGAACGTTTAATATTTTTATTCTCCATTTAAAACCAAAGCAATCTCCTTTGCAATTTCGCGAATTGTCTGTCTCGATGTTTCAGCTGCAATCTTGTCAGCAAGTGGTGGACTATATTTTAATATATCGGCTTTAGTTACTTCATGCCAAACCGGAAGTATTACTTTTTCCCCATCAATTTCTTTTGCCGTTAATCCATTAAGTTCGTATTGGGGCCAGTTTTTAGCAAAGAAAGATTTAGAGAGAATTACAATCCCATAATTGGAGTTTACTAATCCTTTGTCAATGGATTGCCTTAAACTATCTCCAATTCTTAATTCAAATTCGTCATACCATATATAAAATCCCATTTTTCTTAACATAATGGCGAGTGGTCGGACAATTGGTTCTTTGTCCTCACTTGCGTGACAAATAAAAGCGTCATAGCCGATATCCTCGGGAGGTTTTTCTGATACTTCGAAGTCACCAGCAGTCATTCTTAAAATTATTCCTGAATGGAAAGAAAATGCCTCGTCTGCAGAATTGATTTTATTCTTTGAATATAAGTTCATCGGTGTTCCACCGCCGACAACCCACCATTCGGGATGAACTTTGTCTGTTGTAGTCACTGAAATTACAACATCTTCTCGTCCAAGAAGTGTAAACCGTTCTACAAATTCTGCATTTAAAACTTTAGTGTGAGCCTCAAGTTCTACATAATCTTTGGCTCGTTTAATCAATTCTTTTATTTTGAGTGCCATAGTCTATTTATTAAAGTGCCGTAACAGCGGTTTGAGGCTATAAGCTATAGCGGATTGCAAGCAACAAAAATGTCCACCATGTCAATTGCGTAAACGTGATTTCCGGATAGTTTCCACATAAACCGCTTTTGCTCCATAGCCTTTGTTGTATGGGCAGTTTTTCATTTTTTTGGTAATCTGAAGTCGTTATAGGGGAAATTTATACGCCCATTATAAATAGAAATTCCCCCATTGTATTGATTTAATGTTTGTTCATTAAAATCAAAAGTAAATTCAAATTCATTTTTATAGTCGTCACCATTTACTTTTACCAATACACTAATTACATATTTTCCAACTTTTGTCGGTAGACCAGAAAATCCTTTTATACTATTGTCTTGGGTAAAAAGTATTGATTTAATGCAAGATTCATTCCCATTTAAATTGAATGGATAAAAATTTGGGGAAACTATATTCTCAGCATGTAAGACTCGTCTTTCATTAAGTAATTTTTGCATATTAATCTCTGACACTGGAGAATAAATATGTACCTCATTTGTGTTCTGATTTTTAATTTCTAAAATAACATCTTCAATTATTCCTGAATGATTTCCGGTATTTATAAATACAATAGGAAGAATTATAGGGAAACTATCACTTTGATCATTAGGTAGTGATGAATGTGGTAAAAGGTATCCGTCAATATTTACTTTAAGTTTAAATCTCGTAATAAGACCTGTTGAATAGAGTAATGCAACTAAGGATATTATTATTGGTATTAATACCAATAACGTTGAACCGATTTTAGGAATCAAATTTTTCATATTAGTTGGATAAACTTATAAATTGCCCATAAGGTATTAGCGTTTTATTTTAGGTTTCCCCAAATCTATGCAAAAAGAAGAGGATAAGCAAATTAATCTCTTGAATTTGAGAAAGGAAGGAAAGGGAAAATGGAAAATAAACCCGAGTTGGACTGAGCCGGTTGCTATGGGAATTCTATTGTAAAGTTGGTTGTTCGTTTGGCCTTATCCTGTATTGACAAATTGATCTACTGACCCAGCTGCATGGCATTTGGCATTTGTCAGAGCTTGTTGTCGCCGATTTTGTCAATTAGCCACTCAATTATTTCAAGATGATGATATTTTCCCTCGGCAATTTTAAGAACAAAATCATATTTTTCCTCTTCGGTGGCAATTATATCAAACCCAAATTCCATTAACAACACACGCATCAAGACATAGCCAATCCGCTTATTGCCGTCGACAAAGGGGTGATTAATTATAATACTTTCAATCAGGGCAGCAGATTTCTCAACGGGATTGGAATATAAATCCACCTTGTCAAAAGTCTGAAACGGCCTTGAAATGGCAGACTCTAATAAGCCATGATCCCGAAGCCCTTTACTTCCGCCGAAATTACCAATTAAAATCTCATGAATTCGAATAACATCCTGAATGTCAATCATAATGCCAAACGCTTTAATAATTCTTTATCTTCCCGAATTATTAAGCCTAAATGACGAGAGAGATCAATCTTTTCTTTTGGGGAAGCTTTGACCTGTTTTAAATAATCCAAAATGTCGACCAAGGCAGATTCCGGCACCTCATCGATTGCTTTCTTAATTTCAAATTTCAAATCTGCAGTTGTCATAATAAAACTGTTTTCTCAAAATTAATCATTTTTGATTTATTTTATCCGATGAGTTGATTTTCGCAATACGCTCTAATTTCTGTCCCCCTTGCGACTTCATGTCTTAGCCCCCTATTATTAGGGCTCGCTATTTTATTGTGATTTCCATTTTACGTCCTAATCCTGTTTCGATTATTTTGCGAAGAGTTGTCAGTTCAATGTCAGACCTGTCATTTTCAATTCTGGATATATAAGTTCTGGATGTACCACTGACTAATGCTAATTCCTGTTGAGACATTCCACTTTTTAATCTCGTTTCACGGATCATTTTGCCTACACGAATTATTGATTCTGATTTTTCAGGTGTACTGTGTTTAAGCAATGTGTCCGCTCCGATTTCAAAAGGAACTCTTATTCTATCGCCATTTTTGGATCTAATATATTGATCTACATTATCCCACGATAAAGTGTTATCAACTAATTTTACTTTGGCGAATTCGTCTGTGTTTAGAAGGATATTTGCAGGAGAGTCTGATTTTATTTCAACTTCATGCAACACTTTTCTAAAATCAATAATTCTAGACTCACCATTGTTAAAAACTACAGAAATTGCAAGTTCTTTTATCCAGTTGATTTTTAATATTCTTGGGATTCTTAGCTTTCTCATTTTAATTCAGTCAAAAGCATCAATCTTTGGCATCAGAATAATTATATTTCACAAATGTATCTAATTAGATACAAATTGTCAAATTATTTTCGAAATTTTTACCCGGACGAACTGTTGTGAAAGTATGGTTAACCAAATGGGCTAGTCTTGACCAAATTATTTGTTTAACCATTCGTTGATTTCTTTATTGGCATGTTCACTTGTCAAGAAATCCCCATTGTTTATTTGGTTTATTACTATATCTATTGCAACCTTTTGATTATCTGACAGCCTATAAACCTCTGTATCCACAGGACTGTCATTAAGAAGTTTATAAACATCCATTAATAATTCATTATCAGTCAATTGATTTATTTTCCCAATTACCTGATTTTTCATTTCAATTGTTGTCATAATCATCCTTTTTTACAAAAATGCAACAATTTAACTAAAAAAATCCTGCAGTGGCGATTTTGTAAAGTGGTAGCCTATGGTTTTGGATTTTGCGCTCGGTGTGGAATCAAAGGAGACACAATTGAAAATATTCCCTTAAATGTAGAAATAAAAAACGGTTTCAATTTGTACAACTGAAACCGTAATCATATAAGGCTTTGACGATAGTTTTATCCTTTAATACCTCCTTTTCCGCTCCATCCTTTTAAAATCACCGCGAGCTTCAGCCCTGGCGAAGCCTCCACTTCTCCGGCCCCGGAAAGAACGGTCTTCGCGGTTCTCTTCGAAAACTTCCACATCGAAGAAGGTTCCCCGGAAGGACATCCCTCTCGAATTACGCAGCAGCGCCTTGCCGGCCGCATCCTCCACCTCCACAACAGAATAGCTGCCGAAAAGATCGATCCTGCCGATCTCGACATTTCTCCTGCCAGTGGCTTCCACTACAAAATTGATGATCTCCTTCGGCGAGATTCCTTTGGCCAGTCCGAGGTTCAGCCTGAACTTCGTTAACCCTTCCGTAACGACGACCCGAGGACTTCTTCTCTCCTCATGGCCATCCGGAATATTCAGATCCGGCGTACTGCCATAATAATCGAGGAAACGGTTAAACTCCAAAGAAACAATATGTTTAATCAGTTCCTCTTTGGACAAATTGTCAAATTTTTCATAAACAGCCGGAAGAAAAGGAGCAATTTCCTCTTCATTAACAGTCACCTCCTGCAATTTGTCTGTCAGGAAAAAAAGTTGCCTTTCGCAGATTTCTTTACCCGATGGAACCGGTTTGCGTACAAATTTTTTACCTATACTCTTCTCGATCATCCGGATACGTCCCTGTTCTTTGAGGTGAATGATCGAAATCGAAATGCCCGACTTTCCGACTCGACCAGTACGGCCACTTCGGTGGATATAGTTTTCAGAGTCGTCGGGCAGGTTATAATTGACGACGTGCGTCAGGTTGTCGACATCCAGTCCGCGGGCAGCAACATCGGTCGCCACCAGTATCTGGACTCCGCGGTTGCGGAATTTATTCATCACGAAATCACGCTGCTGCTGACTCAGATCGCCATGCAACGCCTCCGCACTGTAATTATCCTGGATCAGCTGCGCGGCTATTTCGCCGGTCTCCTGACGGGTGCGACAAAAGACGATACCATAGACTTCCGGTACGAAATCCAACACCCTTTTGAGCGCCACATAACGATCCTTGGCATGTACCATGTGGTAAATATGCTCCACATTGTCGGCCCCGCTGTTCTTCTTGCCAACGGCAATCTCCAGTGGATCAGTCATGTAGTTCTTCGCTATGGCAGCCACCTCTTTGGGCATCGTGGCCGAAAACAGTAAAGTATTTTTCTCTTTGGGTGTCATGGCCAGAATGGCATCGACATCTTCCTGGAAACCCATGTTGAGCATCTCATCGGCCTCGTCGAGGACCAGGATCTTAACATGCGACAGGTCCACCTTGTTTTTGCGGATCATGTCGTGCATCCTTCCCGGCGTAGCCGTAATAATATGCGTCCCGCCCCGCAGCGCCCTTACTTGCGCAGTCATGTCGGCCCCGCCATAAACAGGCGTGATGACGATCTCCGGTAAAAATTGGGAATATTCCTTGATCTCCCGTGCGATCTGAACGCAGAGTTCGCGGGTCGGACTCAGAATCAATGCCTGAGGAACCCGGTTCGACGGGTTGATGGTCTGTAAAATTGGTAATCCGAAGGCGGCAGTCTTGCCGGTTCCGGTCTGAGCCAGTCCGACGATGTCTTTCGGCTCTTTTAAAAAAATTGGAATAAATTGTTCCTGAATCGGAGAAGGCGTTTCGAAGCCCATTGCTTCAATCCCTCTTAAGATTCTGGGGTCGAGCCCCATTTCATTGAATTGCATTTGTTTGTGTATTGTGTTTTAAAGCCTTGTTAATCAACTATTTCTGTCTAAAGAAAAGCTGAATTGGTATACCTGTAAAGTCGAACTTCTCCCTGATTTTGTTTTCAAGGTATCGCTTGTAAGGTTCTTTGACGTATTGCGGCAGATTGCAGAAGAAGGCGAAACAGGGTGTCTGGTACCTCGGCAATTGCGTAACATATTTGATCTTGATGTATTTTCCCTTCCAGGCAGGCGGAGAAAATGCCTCGAGAGCTTCTGCCAAAAGTTCATTCAATTGTGAAGTCGGAACATGCTTGGTCTTGTTGTTGTAAACGCGCATGGCCTCCTCCAGAATTTTGAGGACTCTTTGCTTGGTGACCGCTGAGGTAAAGACGATAGGCACATCCGTGACTGGCGCAAATTTTTCGAAAATCTGCGCCTCGAACTGCTTCATGGTCTTGTTGTCCTTTTCTATCAGGTCCCATTTATTCACCACAACGACTACTCCTTTTTTGTTCCGGTGAATCAGGTGAAAGATCGATACATCCTGAGCCTCAACGCCACGAGTAGCATCCAGCATCATGATGCAAACGTCCGAATTCTCGATGGTCCGCACCGAACGCATCACGGAATAGAATTCGACATCCTCTTTCTCTTTCGCTTTCTTGCGCAACCCGGCCGTGTCGATCAGGATGAAATCATACCCGAACTTGGTGTATCGCTGGGCGACTGAATCGCGGGTCGTGCCGGCCACTTCCGTTACGATGTGGCGTTCTTCCCCGACGAGTGTATTGATGGTGGAAGACTTTCCGACGTTAGGCCGTCCGACAATGGCAAAAACGGGAATGTGTGCCTCTTCCTCCTGTTCGACCGGTGCAGGAAAATGTTTAACCACCTCATCCAGCAAGTCGCCGGTCCCCAATCCGTTGATCGAAGAGACACAGTAAATCTCTTCTACCCCCATGTTGAAAAATTCGTTGGCATCCAGCGCACGCTTGTGGGTATCCACCTTATTGACCACGCACATGTAAGGCTTCTTGCTCTTGCGCAGCAGGTTGTTGACCTCCTGATCGAGGTCGGTAACACCCATCTCAACATCCACCAGAAAGAGAATTAAATCGGCCTCATCGATGGCCAGGTTTGCCTGACGGCGGATTTCGCCTTCGAAAACATCTTCCGATCCGGAAACATACCCGCCGGTATCTATCACCGAAAACTCCTTGCCATTCCAAATGGACTTTCCGTAGTTACGGTCGCGCGTCACTCCGGGCTCATCATCGACGATGGCCATTCTGGACTCGGTAAGACGGTTAAAAAAGGTTGATTTGCCTACGTTTGGTCGGCCAACGATTGCTACAATGTTGCTCATGAAATGTAAAGTACCTTATTGTTGTTCGTATCCAAAATTACGAAGTTGGATCTCCTTGTCACGCCATTCTTTCGTCACCCGGACGAATAATTCCAGGAAAATTTTCTTGCCGAAAAATTCCTCCATATCAATCCGGGCAGTTGTTCCGACCCGTTTCAGGGCTTCTCCCCTGTGACCGATGATGATTCCCTTTTGCGTCTCGCGTGCCACATGAATGACCGCCGCAATCCTGAGAATTTTCTCCTCATCCTTGAAAGATTCAATCTCGATCTCTACCGAATAGGGAACCTCCTTGTCGTAGAAAAGCAGGATTTTTTCGCGGATAATCTCCTGGGCAAAGAATCGTTCGTTGCGATCGGTCAGCTCATCTTTCGGAAAATAGGGTAACCCTTCCGGGAGATTAGCCAAAATGCGGTTAAAGACATAATCCAGATTAAACTTCTCTTTGGCCGAAATCGGGATGATCTCTGACTTAGGTACCAGCGCTTTCCACTGTTCTACTAATTTTATCAGGGCCGGCTGGTCTGTCAGATCGATTTTGTTGATCAGAATCATGACCGGCACCTCTGCCATTTTCAGCTTTTCGAGGTATTCGAGGTTCTTGTCAATGGTCTCGGCCACATCCGTGACATACAGCAAAACATCTGCATCGGATAGCGCCGTATCGACCGTTTTGAGCATGGACTCCTGAAGTTTGTAAACAGGCTTTAGAATTCCGGGGGTATCAGAGTAAACTATCTGGAAATCTTCGCCATTCACAATGCCTTTGATCCGGTGACGGGTAGTCTGCATCTTCGACGTAATAATCGAAAGCTTCTCACCTACCATCGCGTTCATCAAAGTGGACTTACCAACGTTTGGATTACCTATAATATTTACAAAACCTGACTTATGTCCCATTCTTACTGCTGATTGTCTGAAAATCTGCGCAAAGGTAACATTTTTTCGGGTAACTTACGGTAAATCGGCAACTTAGACATAACTACCTGTATGTCTTATATTTATCGTCTTCGCTGGTTTCGTTTATTCCTGATATCCAGACTCTCCACATAGAGTTCCTCCACCTTCTTCCTCGCCCATTCCGTTTTTCGAAGGAAAGTCAGACTTGATTTGATGGAAGGATCGTTCGCAAAACAGTTGATTCTGATCAGGTAAGCCAGTTGTGGCCAGCCGTAAAAGTCGACCAATTCATTAAGGATCATCTCCAGGGTCTTCCCGTGCAGAGGGTTGTTTATTTGAGTTTCATTCATGTTTGAAATGTTTGGCCTTCGGCCGTTTGCGCTACCAGTTTACTCGTACGTTCGCTCCGACGGATTTGCAATCCGTTGGCCAAAGTTTACCAGCGGATTGCAAATCCGCTGGAGCGTGAGACTTACCGGTCCCTGAGCGCAGTCGAAGGGCCATATCATAACACTACCTTACCAGGAAAGTTAATTCCCTGTATTTTAACCACCGGCCGATCCCCTGACAAATCCTTCAGGTGATAACGGACGATGATTTTTTTGGTCTCCCCGGGAAATAAAGATATATAATTATCGCTCAGAAACTGGGGTAACACCGGATCCCCGGAGGCCTTCTTCTCCAGCACCACCTCGTTAAAGAAGGAGATCGCTTTTGAGTTATTTCTGAAGGTTAATGTAATAATCCCCTCCCCGCCCTCGGTCGTTTCTATTTTGGTAACTTCCGGTTTGACAGGTGTCAGCTGGCTCAGCTTCCTGAAATCGGCAAACTCCTTCTGAGGAGTATAATACCAGAGATATTTGTCCCAGGCCATCTGGTCAGGCTGGGTGGACAGCCAGTAGAAATTATCGGCTACGACATCCCCGGAAGGGTTTTTAAGTTTTAAACCGAGAAAATAAACTTCGTGATCTCCTATTAAATCAGGCAGTTCACTCAAAATTTGCGTCTTGTTCTCAGCAAGAGAAACCTTCAAAGATTTACTGAAAACCTTTTCAGATTTTAGATTGTACAGCTCAATTTCCGCATCAAAATTTTCGATTGCGCCACGGGCATCATTGCTGACATACACCTTCTTATCGAAGTAATTGTAGATTACATTCAGCGGTTGACAAGCCTTTTTCGTACCATACAGCGCCCCGGTTGGCATCAGCGAATAGTCGTACAACTGCCAGTAAAATTCAGGCCAGGGAGAATTGAGCATCCATTGCACCACCCCAGTCGAGACAGGTTTGTTTACCACGAAAGCCTCAAACATCGGCCTGATAGCTTCATAATTCATCATCTGCGCCTTCAAAGCCAGCTCCTCCAGATTCTTTGGTTCGCCGTACCGCTGGTTTAAAGCATTCAGATAAACTTTTACGCTGCTGAAATCTTTCCGGCCAGAATGCCAGTCCCAGTGGTCGTTCATCGGCGGCCAGAGCTTCTCTTGCGGCATCATCTGTTTGATGCACCAGATCGGCGGAATCTGCGGTCCCGGTCCGGTTTCGGAGTTAAACCCAAAAGCGCCTCCCAGTTTCTTGTCCTCGTACCAGTAAACCGGCGGGACATATTCGTAAGGGCCGTTCATTTTCATCCCGGAAGGGCCGGAAATTTCGCTGTTGAATTTACCAGACGAGACCAGCAACGAACGCGTCGGGTCATATTTTGCCAAAACTTCGTTGTATTTTTTCTCGAGGGAAGGTTTGGGCATGGCATCGCTGCCGGTAGCCCAGACGAATACAGAGGGATGGTTGCGCAGCCAGATGACCTGGTTTTTGAAATACCCTGTGAGTAAGTCCTCCTCTTTCGGAGTGATTTTTACCGAGTATTTATCTACACCTTCGTTGATAGGGATATTGGCGTCGGCAGCATCGACTTTCATCTCAAGACCGAGATAATCTGGCCATTCCCACTGACAGCTCCAACCCAGCATCATCAGGATTCCGTTCTCGTCGCAAAGATCGAAGATGTGCTGGTTATTGCCCCAGATGCCTTCGAACCTTACTGAATTCATGTTCATTTCCTTCACCATCCTGATTTGTGCGGCATCCTTCTCAGGCATGTATCGCAGGAAAAGGTCGTCTACCCAGCCGCCGCTTCTGATGAGTACTTCACGGCCATTCACCTTGTAGCCGCGTACGGTGTCTTTGGTCAGGTAGGTCTCGATTTTCCTTATTCCGAACCGGGATGATTGTGCATCAGCCAGATGGGAGCCATCCTTCAGTTCCATCTTCACCTCGTACAATTCCGGTTTGCCCAGTCCGTTGGGCCACCATAGCCGCGGATTTTCAACTTTCAGGTCGAAGGTGATGGGCTTTTTCTCTCCCGGACCTACAGGAAAGGAGGAGCTAAAAGTGATGTTTTCGATTTTTCCAGTGACAGCTACCTGTTTCTCTTCCCAGGAATAATTGGTGACCTCCGCACTGACTTTCAGTGTAGCATTTTTAAGTGTGGCCAGATCCACATCAGGCACCACAAAGAGATGATCCAGTGAGACCTTGCCTGTGCGCCGGATGCGCACTTCCCGGAAGATCCCCATGTAATTGTCGGGCGGTGTAGGCGCCCAGTCAACAAAGCCCATGTAAAAATCGCGGGGCGCTGGGGAAAAGATCTCGATAGCAAGAAGGTTTTCCCTCGCCTTTGCAGTCTTTGAGATATCCAGGTCAAACTGGTTAAATGCCCCATATACAGTGTCTTTTGAAGCAATCAGCGTGCCATTCAGCCAGATATTGGCGCGGTAGTTGATTCCATCCAACAGCAACCGGGCGACTTCCGATTTGTTATTAAAATCTTCGAGGTCGAAAGTAGTCCGGAACCACCAGGGGACCTGGAAATCGGTCTTAGGAATATTCTCCAGGTTCTTGCCGTAGAACGGATCTTTGATAGCACCTGCCTCTACCAGGGCGCCCATCACGGTAGTGGGCACTCTTGTTTTGATCCATTTTGACTGGTCAAAGTCGTTGGAGCTGGTTAAAGCAACCCCTTCCAGAGCAGTCTTCTTGGATGAGATGATGGACCAGTTATCTTTGAGCAATAACTCTTCCACCTTCGCGGGTTTGTGGCAAGAAGTCAGTGTGAAGATGATGAGCGTAGCAAGGCAAGATAATAGAAGCTTCATGGTAATAGGGTGAAGTTGATGATAGAATCAAAGATGTGGATTCTCAAAACCTAATGTATCTATGTGTGTATTGTGGTGGTATTTTACTTGTTTTTTCGACACAAATTCGCATAGAACACATTGAAGCCATTTAAGCTACCACTCCTTTCTTAAGGCTCTCTCTATACATGGATGACTATTTCTGTTTTAGTAATTTCAATGAGAGAATTTCCCTCCATGATATTGGTTATTCTTTCTAGATGGTTGTTGAATATTGAGATTACGTACAAATATAAAAAGAAAATCCAGAATAAACCTCATAACCCTTGCCTACTCAATCTTTACTGCCCACAATCTTAAAATCGTAGGATATCGGCACCGCTGGGTGGTTTGACAAGTAATCCTTGCTAGCCACAGTCTTTGGTTCATCGCTATATTCCTCTCTCTAAGCTTTTCGATAGGGTAGCTCAGCAAGTCTGTATAGAGATTCAATTTTCGACATAAAAATAATTTAACGTAAAAGAAGATGAATGAGTTTTTACCTACTGCATAGAAAAGTGCAGAAAAAAACTACTTTTGAAGTTCTAATAACTACTACTGCAATGTGTACGGGTATCCAAACAGAATCCGTACCAAATGTTCTTTAAAGGATTAACTATTATGGAATCGAACTCCGATCATTTTTACATTGGTCTCGATATCGGCGGAACCAAATGCGCCGTTGTGATTGGCAACGGGCAATTTACAATTCTTCGAAAAATATTTTTTGAGACCCGCACGGATCAGCGGGGATATGCTGAGATTCTTGACGAATTCAAATCACATATCGACTCTTTGCTGCTCGAATTTCCCAGGGAAAAGCTCAAAAGGATCGGCATCAGTTGCGGAGGCCCGCTCGACTCTGTCAAAGGAGAGATCTATTCACCCCCCAACCTTCCGGGCTGGGACAATGTTCCGATTGTCAAAATTTTTGAAGAGGCTTATGGAGTCCCCACTGCCATCCAAAATGATGCCAATGCCTGCGCGCTGGCCGAATGGCTGATGGGCGCCGGCAAAGGAACACGCAACATGATCTTCCTGACTTTTGGTACCGGAATGGGTTCGGGATTGATCCTCAACGGCAATCTTTATGCCGGCACCAATGATCTCGGCGGCGAAGTAGGCCATATGCGACTGGCAGAAACCGGTCCGGTTGGATTTGGAAAAGCAGGCTCCTTCGAAGGTTTTTGCTCCGGCGGCGGCATCGCCCAGCTGGCCAAAACCATCGTGCTCGAAAGACTGGCCAACAACATCCCGGTAGGGTTTTGTCCTACACCTGAGCTTGCCGATGATCTGGATGCTAAAACTGTTGCCATTGCTGCCAAAAAAGGTGATGAAACGGCCCTCGAAATCATCCGGATCTCAGGCGAATACCTGGGCCGCGGCCTGGCGATATTGGTGGATGTCCTCAATCCGCAGTGCATCGTAATTGGCAGTATCTTTGCCCGTAACGAAAATCTCTTCCGCCCGCACATTAACAGGATTCTGGAACAGGAGGCCATTCCACTATCGATGAAAGTATGCAAAATTGTGCCTGCAGCCCTTGGGGATACCATTGGCGATTATGCCGCGTTGTGTGTGGCAATTTATGAGAACAAATATAACCCATTATGACAACACCAGCTACGTTGCTTTTAGTTGATCAGCTTTGTGAAAGATATCCAACATTAACTACCGTGAAGCCTGCCATCGAAGATGCATGCAACCAAATGATCGCCTGTTATGAAAATGGAGGGAAAATACTGGTTTGCGGCAATGGGGGAAGCTGTTCGGATTCCGACCATATCGTCGGGGAACTAATGAAAAGTTTCGAACTGAAAAGACCCATCCCTTCCGAATTACAGGAGAAACTTGCCGCCATCGATCCCGAAAGGGGAAGCTACCTGGCAAGTCACTTGCAACAAGGGTTGCCTGCCATCTCACTGATGGCTCATACAGCGCTGATCACAGCCGTTGCCAACGATATTGACGGAGAGGTGATTTTTGCACAGCAGGTGATTGGCTACGGCCGGCCAAACGATATCCTTATTGGCATCAGCAGCTCCGGAAATTCACGAAATGTGCTGGATGCCTGTTTGGTTGCCAAGGCTATGAATTTGAAAGTCATAGGACTGACCGGCGAAACCGGAGGCAGGATAAAGGGGCTCTGCGATGTGCTGATCAACGTGCCTGGCAGGCGTACTGCTTTTGTTCAGGAGCTGCATCTGCCGGTTTACCATTTGCTTTGCCTGGTAATAGAACAACATTTCTTTGGCCAAACCGATTGACGACACCCTTCGACAGGGACCGGGAAGGCACACGCTCCTTACGCTCCAGCGGATTTGCAATCCGCTGGTAAACTTTGGCCAACGGATTGCAAATCCGTTGGAGCGAACATACGAGTAAACTGGAAGCGCAAACGGCCGCAAGGCCAAACTTTTTAAACTTTTCAAACGGCCGCAAGGCCAAACTTTTTAAACTTTCTCTCATGACTTCAAAAAACATCGGACTTCAAAAATTGTTTCCCGTATTTCTTTCCTTCATGGTAATGGGATTTATCGATATTATCGGTGTCGCAACAGGTTATATCAAACAGGACTTTGGATTGACAGACTTTATAGCGCAGTTTTTACCGATGATGGTGTTGCTTTGGTTCTTCGTACTGTCTGTACCGGTTGGTGTGTTGCAGGACAAATATGGCAAACGTAACATGCTGAACATAGGGATGGTCATTCAGGCTATCGGACTTGGATTACCTTTTGTACACTACTCTTTTGGAATGATGTTTGCCTCATTCATCTTGCTGGGTATTGGAAATACCGTCATTCAGGTTTCGGCAAATCCTTTGCTGCAGGATGTTTCACCCGGAGATAAACTCGCCAGTTACATGAGTACTTCTCAGTTTGTAAAGGCAATCATCTCCTTCTCAGGTCCTATTATTGCCTCTTTCATGGCAATACATTTCGGTAACTGGAAACTTGTTTTTGCTGTATATGGCCTCACTTCCTTATTGGCAGCATTATGGCTCTCCATGACACCTATCAAAGAATCAAAACCAGATCGAAAACCTGCCTCTTTTGCCTCTTGTTTTGGATTGCTAAAAAACCGTTTTGTCGCTTTTATGGCGCTCTCCATTTTCCTGATTGTTGGTGCAGAAGTAGCCATTAACACAAATATTGCCAATGTTCTGATTGCAAAATATGGATTAACGCTGGATAAAGCGGTTATCGGAATTAGTTGGTTTTTTGCCGGTGAAACCATCTCCCGTTTTCTGGGTGCGATCATATTAAATTGGATCAAACCCCGTGTTTTTCTGTTGCTAACCACCCTTTTAGCCCTTTTTGGAATTCTTGGAGTATTTCTGGCGCCAAGTAACACAGTGGCATTTGTATCCATCATGGTTATTGGTCTGGGGGCCGGGAACATGTTTCCGATCATTTTTTCCATGGCACTGGCCAAAATGCCTGATCGTGCCAATGAGATCTCCGGATTGCTGATTATGGCCGTGTCAGGAGGTGCGTTCATTCCGCTGGCAATGGGATATGTAAGCACTGCCTTCGGACCACTGGCAAGTTTATTTGTCATTGGAGGCTGTATGCTTTACATTCTCTGGGTATCTTATTATGTACGAAAGAGTTAAAGAAGGATCAAAATCAATTAAAAGGCCATTTCAGTGAAGCAATTAACACGATATACTATGTTTTACTTTTGAAAAATAACTACGATGCTTAACAACTACAAAACACTCAAATTAACCCTTCTTCTTTTCTTTGGATTGGTAACCAATGGATTTACCAAAACCAATCCTGTAGATCATGTGAATCCAATACTGGGAACCAGCGACCACGGTCACACCTTCCCCGGTGCGGTGCTCCCGGGAGGAATGGTCCAGTTGAGCCCGGATACGGATATCAAAGGCTGGGACTGGAGTTCCGGCTACCATTACAGTGACAATTCGATCATGGGATTCAGCCATCTGCACAGGAGCGGAATGGGAGCCGGCGACTGGGGCGATATCATGGTAATGCCAACGACCGGAACATTGAAAGTACAGCCGGGTGCAAAAGATAAACCGGGGGAAGGATACAGGTCAAGATTTTCACATGATGAAGAACTAGCTTCACCAGGCTATTACAGTGTCAAACTGCAGGATTATGGCATCAAGGCTGAATTGACAGTCACGGAGCGGGCCGGATTCCACCGGTACACCTTCCCGAAATCGGAGAGTTCCCATATTTTGATCGACATGGAACATGGCATTGGGGATAAATGCATCAACGCTGAAATAAAAATCCTGAACAATACAGAGATCGTTGGGCACAGGGCTTCCAACGGATTTGTCAAAAAACAAAATGTCTACTTCTGCGCCAAATTCAGCAAACCATTCAGTTCCTCAGGTACCTGGGACAAATCAAAAATTAAGGACGGATCTTCAGAGGAATCGGGGATCCAGATTGGTGCATTTGTCAATTATGCGACCACCAAAAATGAGACCATTGAAATAAAAGTTGGCATCTCCTATACCAGCATCGAACAGGCACGCCTGAATCTGGATACTGAAATACCCAAATGGGGCTTTGAACAGGTGAGGGAGAAGGCAAGGACCAACTGGTCAGATGCCCTGGATAAAATCGAAGTCGAGATGGATCCGTCCAGTGATGATACCTATGCAAAAGAGAAGCTTACTACCTTCTACACAGCGCTCTACCATTCCCTCCTCTTTCCTGCTACCTTCAGCGATGTGGACGGTAAATATACGGGGCTGGATAGCCAGGTTCATACAGCCAAAGATTTTACCTACCGCAGTGATTTCTCCCTGTGGGATACTTTCAGGGCAGAAATGCCGCTTTTGACATTGGTCAACCCGCAAAGAAGCAACGATGCCGTCAATACCATGATCGCCCAATACGAACAGGGTGGCTGGTTGCCAACACCACAGCAGTTTGGCAACAGTTACACCAACGACATGGTCGGCGACCATCCGGTAGTTGTCATCCTGGATGCCTGGCGCAAGGGAATCAGGAACTTTGATCTGACCAAGGCTTACGAAGCCGTCAGGAAGAATGCCATGGAAACACCTCCCGCAGACCATCCGTCAAAGGGGCGCAGGTCGCTGGAAGCTTATATTAAATATGGATATCTACCTTACGGGGAGATCCGTGAATCAGTTTCCAGGACATTGGAATACGCCTTCAACGACTGGTGTGTGGCTCAAATGGCAAAAGAATTGGGCAAGATGGATGACTATGAACTGTTCATCAGGAGAGCCTCTAATTACAAAAACGTGATCGATGCTTCAACCGGATTCGCCCGACCCAAAGACTACAATGGAAAATGGCTGTCACCTTTCGACCCGAAGTTTGTCGGTCAGGGGAAGGACCGCCATTACACAGAGGCAAACGCCTGGCAATACACCTGGTTTGTTCCCCATGATATTCAGGGATTGGTTCATATAGAAGGAGGAAGGGAAAGATTTGTGGAACGGCTCGACTCTCTGTTTAACACAAGTTCAGAGATTCACAGTACTGTATCCGATGTTACCGGATTGATCGGGCAATATGCGCATGGTAATGAACCCAGCCACCACACTGCCTATCTTTACGATTATGCCGGGGCTCCCTGGAAGACCCAGGAGATCGTCCGCACGGTCATGGACAGCCTATACCACAGCGGACCTGCCGGATTATGCGGCAATGAGGACATGGGTCAGATGTCGGCATGGTATGTACTGAGCACCATCGGCTTTTACCCGGTTGCACCAGGACAGAATGTCTATGTAATTGGAAGTCCTGAATTCAGTAAAGTGACCATCCATCTTGATAAGTCTTTCAAAAATGCCGCTAAATTTGTAATCGAAACCCGGAATAATTCAAAAGTGAACAAGTTCATTCAATCGGCTACCATGAATGGCAAATCCTTGAACAAACCCTGGTTCGACCATGCAGAAATCAAAAACGGGGGGACACTTGTTTTCAACATGGGACCAGTACCCAACAAAAATTGGGGAAGCGAGCCCGGCGATGCCCCACCCTCCATGAGCAACAATTAAAAAATTCATAACTCTATAAATCAACTACATATGAAGAAGGAAGAACTGCAAAAAATATTAAAGGATATCAGTGCCGTCAAGATTGCCGTCATCGGTGATTTCTGCTTGGACGCATACTGGTTTGTGGATGAGGCCATGAGCGAAATTTCCGTCGAAACCAACCAGGCCACCAGGCCGGTAAGAACCCAGCGTTATTCGTTAGGAGGTGCGGGGAATGTCACCAATAACCTGGCAGCCATGGGCATTAAGGACATTCGTGCCTTTGGCGTTATTGGCACGGATCCTTTTGGCGCGGAGATGGTCCGCGTGATGAAAGCCACTGGTATCAATGCATCCAATTTGCTGATACAGCAGGAGGCGTGGCATACCCATACCTATGCGAAACCTTACATTGACGACTTCGAGCTCAATCGGGTGGATTTTGGGAATTATAATCAGCTATCGCAGGAAACTGCCGACCGGCTGATTGCCAACCTGACCAAAGAAATACCTGAGGTGGATGTGGTGATTATCAACCAGCAGGTGCCATCCGGTATCCATATTGAGTATTTCAAGAAGCGGCTGGTAGAAGTCGTGAAGCAGTTTCCTGGTAAGTTGTTTATCGTGGACAGCCGTAATTTTAACGACTTCTACGATGGCACATTAAGAAAAATGAACGACACCGAAGCGGCGCGTTTGTGCGGCCTCAACAAGAAACCGGATGAAGTGGTCTTCTATTCTGAAGTAGTTTCATCTGCCAAAACACTGTTCGAAAGATTCAAAAAACCGTTGTTTATTACCCGCGGCAGCAAAGGATCCCTCACCATCGACGAATCGGGTATCTCTGAGATTCCTGGTCTGATGATCCTTTCAAAGGTAGATACTGTTGGAGCAGGCGACAGTTACCTCGCAGGTGCAGCATCCGCCCTTGCGGCAGGCTATCCGATGAAAACAGCTGCAGAACTCGGTGCGCTCGTAGCCGGGGTAACGGTACAAAAACTCTTCACTACCGGGACGGCTTCGCAGGAAGAGATCATGCACCTCGGACAGGAAGGCGATTTCATCTACAACCACGAACTTGCCGAGGAAATCCGGATGGCTCATAACCTGGAAAACACCGAGATAGAAATCGTTGATAAAAGCATTCTTAGCAGAGATCTCTACCCGAAATACGCGATTTTCGACCACGACGGTACCATCTCTACCTTGCGGGAAGGCTGGGAAAAAATCATGCAGCCGATGATGGTCAAGGCCATTCTTGGTAAGAAACACAAAGATGCCGACGCTACCCTGTACCACAAAGTGGAAAACCGAGTGGCAGAATATATTGATAAAACAACAGGCATTCAAACCCTTATCCAGATGCAGGGGTTGATAGTGTTGGTCAGGGAGTTTGGTTGTGTTCCGGAAGAAGAGATACTGGATATCTTCGGATACAAGAAGATTTACAACGACGAGCTTTTATTGATGGTCAAGGAAAGGGAAGCTAAGCTGAAACGCGGAGAACTCTCTCTCGAGGATTTCACGGTAAAAAATTCGGTCGCCTTTCTAACCCGCCTTTACCAGGCTGGCGTAAAACTCTATCTGGCAAGCGGGACAGATGATGAAGATGCCAAGCATGAAGCCAAAGCGCTTGGATATGAATACCTCTTCGAAGGAAGGATCTACGGGGCAGTTGGCGATATCACCAAGGAGGCCAAGAAGATTGTACTGGACCGGATTCTCGATTCGATTGGCAGTACGGAATCCGGACAGATCATCACTTTCGGCGACGGACCTTTAGAGATTCGTGAGACGCACAAACGCGGCGGCATCACCGTCGGACTGGCAAGTAACGAACAACGCCGGTATGGATTGAATGCCAACAAACGCACCAGGCTAATCAAAGCCGGAGCAGATATTGTCATTCCTGATTTTTCACAAATGGGCGAATTACTTGCGCTACTTGGGATTCACTAAACATTCCCCGGCAAAGCTTTCCGAATACTCGCTGCAACCAGGATTTATCCTGGCTACGGCACTCTTATGCCACCCATACATTTGTATGTTGTATTTTTACCACTATATTGATTTATATTTGACATATTCAAATAAAATGAGTATTTTTGATGGAATATTACCAATATAATGATACGATATTATGAAAATAGAGGAATTAGGAAAACTATTAAAACATAGAAGGATGGTATTGGGTCTAACCATTAGGGACTTAGCCGACCTTACTGGCATGTCCATGACTACCATCTCCCAAATCGAAAGAGGGATTAGCAATCCGACATTTGAAGTATTGCAAAATATTATTGAATATCTCAATTTGGAAATAAAAGTGGAAGTGAAAAAACACAATTAGTAAAATATGAGGTTAGGAAATAAATTGGAAGTCATTTATAAAGGAAATATTAAGGCAGGTGAACTCTGGGTTGATGATAATGGTTATCATTTTGAGTATGATGATGCCTTTATTGAAGATGTTACCACGCGACCAATTTCAGTTAATATGTCTAAGACACAAAAAACTTATCATTCCAAAGAATTATTTCACTATTTCAAATCCATTCTTAGCGAGGGAGAGAATAGAGAACAAATTTGTAAAGCATTAAGTATTGACCCTAGTGATGATTGGAGCTTATTGGCATTAACCTGTCAATATGATACAATTGGAGCGATAACAGTAAAAAACATAGAACATGGCACAGTGTAACGGATGTCTTAAGGATAATACAAAATCCTTTTGTTCATCCTGTGAGACAATTTTATTTGACCGCTCTAAGGTCAGTCCTCAGCTCAAATTCAATTGGGAAGATATTTCAAAAAGAATTGATGGTCAACCGATGGGATTTAGTATCTCAGGAGTTCAACGAAAAGGCTTTATTGGGAAACCCAGGGGAATCGAGTTAGTTCCAAGAATGAAATTAGATGAAAAATCTCAGTATATCATAAAACCAATGTTGTCCAGGTTTAATTTGCCAGACCAATCGCCTGCAAATGAACATGTAACCATGCAAATAGCCAAACAACTGTTTAGTATCAAAATAGCAGAATGTGCATTTATGAGCTTTGCCAACGGAACTCCAGCATATATCACTAAACGATTTGATTATAATGAGAAAGGCGAAAAATTAAATCAGGAAGATTTCGTGTCAGTTCTTAAAGCGGCTAATAAATATACATCAAAAACCTATCAAGATGTTGGAGAATGGCTTAGCCCATTAAATAGAGTTGATTTTCTTCGAATTCTGATATTCAATTTCCTTACTGGTAATGGTGATGTTCATTTGAAAAACATTTCGCTGTTGGAAACCTCTGATGGAGATATGATGTTATCACCCTCGTATGATTTAATGAATACCAAGATTCATCTTACTGATAATTTATTGGCGTTGAATCTATTTGAAGAATTTGAACAAACTAATTTGCCATTAGGAGAAAAATATAGTTATAATAGGGAGGATTTTGTTGAATTTGGAAAACGTTTGAGGATTAAAGAAACAATTATTTCGAAGATTATTGACTCATTTGATAACAAAGAAAATGAGATATTAGTTATGGTTGACAAGTCGTTTTTATCTGACAATGCCAAAAAATTGTACAAAAATAATGTGGTTGAAAATCATAAATTGTTTAGGCAATCTAATCTCTATCTTTAGGTCAAACTTATTAACCAAACTATCATGCCCCTCGTTATTGTTGGCGTCGGAATTCTGATACTGCTGATCCTGAACGGCAAGTTTAAGGTCAATGCCTTTATATCCCTGTTGATTACCGCTTTTGCCGTCGGCTTGTTGAGTAACATGAACCTGATCGACATCCTCGATTCTGTTCTCAGGGGAGTCGGTGACACGATGAGTAAAGTCCTGCTGATACTGGCCTTTGGCGCTATGCTTGGGAAACTATTGGAGGAAAGTGGCGCGGCACACACGATTTCCTTCCGGATGATTGACCTCATGGGATTGAAAAACATCCAGTATGCCCTGCTGATGACCGGTTTCCTGGTAGGTCTGCCTATGATGTATAACGCCAGCTTCCTGGTATTAATCCCCATCATTTTCACCTTTGCCAATATTACAAAACTACCTGTGATCTGGCTGGCGCTGCCGCTTTGCTCTGCCTTATCGGTAGCGCATTGCTTCCTGCCTCCCCACCCTGCTCCGACATATGTGTCGTTCATTTATGGAGCCGATGTCAACAAAGTACTGCTCTATGGCCTGATTCCAATGGTGCCGGCCTGCCTGATCGGTGGGGTTTGGCTTTCGAGGTACACCAAAAAATTAAAATCCGAACCGTCACCCGAACTTTTTGAAGAGAGACATTTCGAGAAAAGTCAGCTGCCCAGACTCGGCGTCAGTATACTTTGCGCCATCACACCCATCATCCTGATGTTACTCGGCGCCATCATAGATCTCTCTTTTGGTCCCCCTCCGGGGAAAGCAGAGCTTACCAGACTCGGTATCGATAATATCTCCGGATTCTATTCACAACTTTTTACAGGTAAGGGTCTCAGCAGCCATGCAACTTATATCCTTTCACGGATCTTCTCTTTTATCAAGTTTATGAGCGACGCCAACATCGCACTGTTTGCAGCCGTCGTGATTGGAATATTTACCCTGGGATTGCGTCGCGGACGGACCATGGAGGATGTGATGCACAGTTCATCAAAATCCATCGGCGCGGTTTCGATGATTGTCCTGATTATCGCCGGGGGAGGCGCCTTCTCGCAGGTTCTGAAAGACAGTCATGTGATCGAATATATCCGCACGATCTCGGTCTCGATTCACATGAATCCGCTATTTATGGCCTTTCTGGTCGCCTCCATTTTCAGACTCGCTGTCGGTTCTGCAACTGTGGCTACCCTGGCAACTGCTCCGATCATGTTGCCAATCATGCAGCAAACAGGAACTTCACCTGAACTGATGGTGCTGGCAACGGGGGCCGGCAGTGTGATGTGGTCCCATTTCAATGACTCCGGATTCTGGATGTTTAAGGAATATTTTAACCTGAGTGTCAAAGAGACCTTCCAGACCTGGACGTTAATGGAATCGACCATCGGAGTAGTCGGAATCAGTACCGTCCTTTTGCTAAGTATTTTTATCTAACATCCGGGTACCTTTTGATAGTTCCAATTGCACATCTCTGTTAAATATTTTGCACTCAGTAAACCTTTTTGAGTCCTGTCTATCTAAAAGACAGTTTTAATAATTATTCGATTGATCATACTAAAAATGAAGTGTTATGAGAACAAAAATCTTTATGGTAGGGCTGTTGGCAGGACTGTCGGCTTCACTAATGGCACAGACAACTGAAGTGACTCCAAAAAAACAGGGAGCAAAGGATCAGGTAGAAATGTCAAAGGAAAAGGGGGATGCATATCAGGCGCAGAGAAGTGCCGCAATGGGTTTAAACCTCAATGAAGAACAGAAAAAAGCCTTCAAGCAAAATATGCTCGCATTACACAAACAAATCCTGCCGATTAAAAATGAGCTGGGCGAGGCAGAGGCGCATCAAAAAACACTGATGACAGCCGAAAAAACTGATTTAGGAGCCATCAATAAGAATATTGAGAAGATTGGTGCATTGCGAGTAGAGATGGCCAAAATAATGGCTAAGCACCGGGTCGAAATGCGCGCTCAGCTAACTGACGAGCAACGTTTAAAGTTTGATCTGATGAAAGGGAAAATGATGCAAGCCAAAGGAAAGCATGGCATGAAGCCAGGCAAAGAAATGCGTGGAATGATACAGGGCAAGATGATGCGAAGAATTCGCCAGGGGCAGGAACAACAAGGAATGGGACATCAGGGAATGGGTCCTGGAATGATGTAAATGTAGATTTCTATGAGAACCTCTCTTTCTATTTTACTTTTAATTCTTTTTCTATATTTACCAGGAAGTTCGTCGGCAAAATCACCAATAAAGATCCTCGTGGTAACCGGTGGACACAGTTATGACAAGCCTTCATTCAATGAAATGCTCGCCAGTCTCGGTGATAATATTACAAGTCAGATAGTTGAATTCCCCGCTGCCTTCGACCAGTTTCTTCCGGAAAACCGCAATAATTACGATGTACTGGTTTTTTATCACATGTGGCAAAAGATCACTCCCGAGCAAGAGAAGGTTTTCTCAGCGTGTATTAAGGAGGGAAAACCACTGGTAGTCCTTCACCATAGCATCTGTGCCTTCGACGAATGGCCAGAATACTGGAACATCGTTGGAGGTAAATATTTCCACAAACTGACTTCTTTCAAAGGCAAGGAGTATCAGGCATGCAGCTACATTCACGACCTTCATTTTATGGTAAATGTGGTGAAAAAGAAACACCCGGTCACCAAAGGGGTGAAGGATTTCGAGATCTTCGACGAAACATACAAGGGTTATTATATCGAAGAAGGAGTACAACCACTTCTGACTACAGCCGAAGCCTCCAGCAACAATATGATTGGCTGGGCCAAGAAATACGGCAAGGCAAGGGTGGTGACCTTACAAAGCGGCCACGCCACGCCAACCTTCCAGAATGAAAATTTCAGAAGGCTGCTAAAGCAAGCTATTGAATGGACTTACGCAGGGAAGTAGAATCGTTAATTTTGGCAACATTAGAACCTCCATTCCTTTCACAATACCTTAATTCATTAGATTAGCTACCTCAATTTCGAGCCAATCTGCTGAAAATTCATAAACAATAATAAATGTTTTGTTAGCTCAGCCAGACATATAAGAACAAGGTAATCAGCGCCAGAATGCTCCAGTGCAATCGCCAATCGGTAATTCCTTCAAATTTGGCTACACCCTTGGAATAGTTAATGGTGGTTTTCTCAAGTTTCTCCGGAGCAGTTTTCTCAGTAAAAGCAGATACTGCAAACAATACAGCCGTGATGAGGATCTCAGCCCAAAGTCCCCTGAAACCGAAATTAAGCGTCATTTTATGGTGCAACAACGGGAAGAACTGTTTACCCGCATCGGCTCCCATCAATTGATCCACAACAAAGATGGTTGCGAGCAATACCCCTACTATCACAGAAACAATAGCCCCTTTCATGGTTACTTTCTTGCTCACAATTCCAAAGAAAATTGCAGGGAAAACGGGAACAACCAGATAGGCAGATATTGTCTGCAGGTATTTATACAATCCCTCATCATTCTTATAAACAAGATAAGCAGCCCCAAGTCCGAGAAGCATGACACATACAATCACATAACGGCCCAGTAACACCTGCCTTTTCTCAGAAATATTTGGTTTAAATTCTAGTACAAAATCCCTTACAACCAGGGTTGAAACAGAATTCAAAACGGCAATAAGGGAATTAATAAGTGCTGCAGCCAGAGCAGCGAGCAAAAGGCCCCTAACACCTGTGGGAAGCAATTTATTAAGCAACAGCACAAAAGTTTGTTTGGTGCCATCACCCTGCAATTCGTTGGGGTATAGGGCAAAGGCAATAACCCCCGGAAGGGCGAAAATAAAAATAGGCAACAATTTCAATCCGGTAGCCAGCATGGCTCCCCAACGGGCGTTGTGCAGATCTTTGGCTGACAAGGCACGCTGCACATTGACCTGATCTATACCCCAGTAAAAAATCCCTGCGTAAAATGCTGTAGCGAGAATTCCCCAGAAGGGATAAACCGGGTCATCTATTGGCTTTGATATCTTCATCATTTGAGGAACCTTTTCCATCAAACCATGCCAACCGCCAACCTTATCCAGTCCGAAGAACAGCATTGTAGAGGCACCGATCAAGATCACAAAGACCTGAATGGTATCTGTATAGGCCACAGCAGTAAATCCCCCTATTATTGTAAATGTGGCAACAGCAACTCCAATAATGAAAATAGTTGTCATGATGTTCCAGCCCAGAATACTGTTTAGTACCATGGCCCCTGCAAACAGTGTGAATGCGAGTTTTGTCATGATGCTGATGATCAGCATTAACCCTGAGAAAAACGTACGTGCCCGACGATCATACCGTATTTCCAAAAATTCCGGAATAGTAAAGATTTTATTCTTAATGTAATAAGGAAAAAGAATTGCACAAGCAAAACCCAGTGTGATAGCTGTGGTTAACTCTACAGAACCGGCGCTCAAACCATAACGATAGGAATCGCCTGACAAACCAACCAAATGTTCAGCGCCAATGTTGGTGGCAAAAATTGAAGCACCAACAATAGGCCACGTCAGCTTCCTTCCCCCCAGAAAGAAGTTGGAACTATTATGGCTTGCTTTCTTGCGGTAAGCCATGATTAAGCCGAATGACAAGCTTCCGACTATGACTACGGAAAAAACTAGCCAGTCCAGCGAGGTTAATAATAATTTCATAAGTTGTTAGTTTAGTTAATCAAAGCAGTGACTAAAGTAGTTTGATGAGTTGCTGATAAAGATAGGGAATTGTTTGAATCTGGTTTCCTTCTATATAAAATCCTTTGCCTCCGTATGCCTGGGGAATCCGTGTTACTATGCTCTTTTGATCCCTGAAATAATAGCCCACAGTCGATTCATTGGTGGCAGTTTCGGGCTTATACTGCCTAAGATCGAAATTGGCAGTAAGAATATCATCAGGGGTTTGCTGAACGTTTCCAACCATTGAAGCCGCTTTCAAAAACACCTCCGGACCTGTCACCGCACTTCCGATATTTAGAATTACGCCTCCGTGCATCAGTTTCGAGACCTCTTGCGTATAGATTAAAAAATCCCTCCCAGAACATCCGCCTTTGGCGCAGCCATCGAACCAGAAATGCTGATCCAGTACATCCGTTCCAATTCCTACATGAACCGTAAAGGGTACTTTCTCTTCGTAGCAGGCAGCTGCGATGCTCAATTCGGGATGAGCAAAGCTGATTGCATTAGGCTCAATACCCAAATATTTAGCCACTTTTTTACGAAAGGATTTCTTACAGATCATCTTTCCGACAGACTCACCATATCCAAGTTTGTTCTTGTTCCCGACACTCAATGCCGCATTGATATAATTGAATTCATAGGCCATCCCAAACTCTCCTTTTTCCAAAGCCTGGGGTACATATTCACTTGTTTCGCCCATCAAGGCCAATTCGAAATCGTGAATGGAGGTTGCCCCGTTTCCGGAGATCGTTGTAAACAAACCTCTGTGAATCAGGTCAACCAAAAGACGGTTCAATCCATTTTTAACCAGGTGAGCTCCTGTAAACAAAAGGATTGGCTGGCCTTTGGCTCGTCTTGCGATGATCTCTTTCGACAAGGCTTCAATGTTTTTCTTTACCTCCTCCGGCAAATCAATGGCGCAGTTCAGCACTTCGTCTATTTCGCGGAGATCGCCGTATTTGACTTTATTGTTTCTTCCCTTGACGGGATATGTCTTGATTTGTGCCGGATCAAATACTTCGTACCTGCCTTTGTATTTCATTTTGTGTGGTGTTAATAATTATAAATTAAGCGGTTAGCTATTGGCTGTTAGCTTATAAAATTTCAATCTATTTCAACAAGATATTCATCCTGTTAATGCTCTGAATCGCGGCCCTCACCGTATGGTAATTGATCTTCCAGGAGTGACCCATGTGTGTCCAGATGGGATCTCCCTTCCGGGAAAGCAATGGGTACCATTCACCAACTTTTTTGTTGACGAACTTGTCGTAGACGAAACGATGGACATTTTTGTATGCATCCCAGTATTTGTCCGGACCAAAGAGAATAACTGCATCCAGTAAACCTGTTAACACTTCCGCCTGTTGCCAGAACTCCTTCTCTTTGTCGTACACCCCACCGGAATGCGGACCTTCCACATAGACGCCTCCAAATTCGGTGTCAATTCCATTGTCAACAGTATGGTCGTAAATGATTTTAAACAGTTCTTTGTATTCGTCCGGATCAACCTTCAGTATTTCAAGGGCATGCAACAACAACCAGGCAAATTCGGCATTGTGACCAAAGCAAGTGTTATCGGTAGCGTTCCCTTTTTGTCCCTCTTCAGAAAAACGGTCCCAGCCCCAAATGATGTCAAATTTTATTTGGGGAGCAACCGTCCAATCTTTGAAGAACTGTGGTATCCCGGTTTTATAAACAGGATGGATGATTTTATTTATTAACAAATCGATGTCTTCCAGTAATTTCCGGCGGTGAACCTCTAATCCGGTGCATTCGTAGAGCGTGGTATAAGCCTCCATCAGGTGCATGTGTACATCGAGGGTTTTGCGGTCTCCTCCCTGACTTCCCGGACCGCAAAGGGTCCAGTCGCGGTGAAACATTTCCCAGTAGCCGCCAAAACGGGTGTCGGCGCAATATTTCTGAAGTAAATCAAAAGTTTTTTCAGCATACTCCTTTCCACGCGGATCCCCGGTAGCCAGCGTATATTCACTCAGGCAGTAAATCGCAAAGCTATGCCCGTAAATAATTTTCTGATCAATTTTTACTTCTCCTTTGCGGTTCATCATCCAGAAAAATCCACCATATTGCTGATCCCACATCTTGTCGATCAGAAAATCTACGCCATGTTTGGCCAGATTTGCCAGTTTACCTTCCCCGTATCCTGCCCTGTGTGCAGAGGCAATAGTATAAATACACCTGGTCTGAGCAATCAGTGATTTTTCATCTTCGCCGGTATCTTTACCGTATTGATCAAAATGCGTCAGGAAACCACCATTCACATCATCCCTCATTCTGGATGTCCAAAATGGAAGCAATTCGTTAAGCAAATGATTCTCTGCCTCTTTCTTAAGACTGGAAATTTCTTCTTTTTTCATGGTAAGTAATAGTTTATTGTATCGCGTGCAAATATAGCTTTTACTTGATTTTTTCCATCGTTTGAAGGACACTTTTTTACTTTGTCTTAAAAAAACTATAAATAGATCTTTCGGTAACTAAAATAGTTAATTTGGAACAAATTTCTTTGATAATGCGCGAAGTTCGTAAAATATCATCAATATACCTCTTTTTCACTTTTTTAAAAATCGGTGCGATCTCGTGGGGTGGTTTTATGGCGCTCATTGCCGTCATGAAGAAACAGTTGGTAGATAAGGACAAAATCCTGAAGGAAGAGGTTGTTCTGGACGGAATTTCTTTGGCCTCCGTGCTGCCGGGTGCCGTTGCCATCAATGTCGCCACCTACCTTGGGTACCATCTCCGGGGAACTAAAGGAGCTCTTATTTGTCTGACAGCCACCATTCTGCCTGCCTTTTTTGCCATCATCGGACTCGGGACCATTTACTCAACCTATGGAGAATTACCCCTGTTTAATAAATTTTTTCTGGGAGTATTGCCTGCTATTTCGGCTATCATCCTGAGCGTGGCTTTCGGTATGGCGCAAAAGCAAGTGAAAGATTACAAACAGCTAATTATTTGTGCCCTGGCGGGCGTTGGATTACTGACTATTCACTCCTTTATTGTCACCCTTGCAGTCATCATTTCCAGTGCCCTATTGGGTTATTTTCTTTACAGGAACCCGGGTTCAAAGGTGAAATCCTCTGAGACAAAAACCAGCAACATCGGTATCAATAAACAGCCCGGTAACAATGCAATATCCGATACTACTTCTCTGTCTGACGAAAACGCTCTTTCAGAAAACAATACACAACCAGGCAATAATACACTCCGCCGCGACAATGCGTTTTCAGTCAACAAAATGATTTTAGACAATAATGAGCTCTTAAACAAACAAACGCTATTCAATTACCTTATTGGCGGCATCCTTCTGGTTCTTATTATCGCACTAATTATCAATTATTTCGATATTTACGACTCCGCTATATACAAAATCAATCGGACTATCTTTTTGACTTTCACCGGCATGAGTCTGACCCTGTTTGGAGGAGGTTACGTTATCGTTCCGGCGATGCAGTCGGTCATCGTGGATGGTTTTCACTGGCTGACCACTAAGGAATTTGCCGATGCCATAGCGATGGGGCAGATCACACCGGGTCCTGTCATCATTACTGTAACTTTTATTGGTTACCGGGTAGCCGGGTACCTGGGAGCATTTTTTGCCACACTAGCTATTTTCTATCCTCCCGGATTTTTGATGATTATCTTATCAGGATTTCTTAGGCGAATCAAGGATTCTGATGTCATCAATGCCGTGTTCAGGGGGATGAGACCGGCTATTATCGGGATGATTTTTTCTGCGGCCATCACGGTAGGGAAAGGTGCCGAAATGCTTTGGCCTTCCGCCTTGATTTTCACGGTAGTTTTAATATTACTGATGAAATATAAGCTGAATGTTATTTACATGATTCCCCTGGCGGGGATAGTGGGAATGCTGCTGTTCTAAGACCTTCGGCTCCCAATAAAGGAAGCCCCGGCTCAAATACATGAACCGGGGCTTGGTTTAAGACGGCGGCGACCTACTCTCCCACTAATCGCAGTACCATTGGCGCTGACGGGCTTAACTTCTCTGTTCGGAATGGGAAGAGGTGGAACCCCGTCGCTATAGCCACCTTAATGACTTTTGCTTTTACACTACAATATCTTAACATACAAGGAAGAAACTTCAAAAATTTTAGAAAGACCCTAATCAAAACAATTCAGCTACCAGTAGAAAGTTACGGGTAATTAGTACTGCTCGGCTTTGACATTA